>Ga0131853_10003264_pt1 | contig 29119 bp, 24 predicted proteins | sample TergutLab28metaG_FD_92764 | JGI IMG/M metagenome (GOLD analysis project Ga0131853, IMG submission 92764) | Labiotermes labralis P1 segment gut microbial communities from Petit-Saut dam, French Guiana - Lab288 P1 (version 2) (version 2) | ecosystem: Host-associated > Arthropoda: Insects >... | reverse complement strand
TGTCGAAGTCGATGCCGGTCAGGTCGGAGCCCCAGGTCGGCATCGGCTTGCGGCCGAAGTTCCTCAGGCCCTTGAGCCGCAGGTCGAGCATCCACTTGGGCTCGCTCTTGAGCGCCGAGATGTCGCGGACCACCTCTTCGGATAGCCCGCGGCGGGCGGACGCGCCGGCCACGTCAGGGTCGGCCCAGCCGAACTTGTACGTGCCCAGCCCTTCGAGCTGGTCATTCGCGGTGGTCGTCATATGTCTTGGAAAGCGGCGGAAACCCCGTGCTTCAGGGCGGGGAAGAAGGCGCGCCGATCAGTCTCCGTCTCGGCGCGGCTCTGCCGCTTCTCCTCCTCTCGGTGCGTGTAGGCCCAGCCGTCTGCGCGACTGAGCAAGGTGCAGTGCCTGTGCCGGATTCCCTGAACGATCCCGGCGGAGGTGGTGATGTTGAAGCTGCCGGACGCCCGCACGGCCACCCTGCCCGTGTACACGCCCGCCTTCTGGCCGGAGCGAACGACGGCGCGGACATGGTCGCCGGTCTGGAATCCGAAGTGTCGCTTGTTCCTGGTCAAGTGGAGGCGAGGGAAGCCGTACCGATCGCTGCGTGTGCGAGCGTACGAGCCCCTCCCAGCGGACTCGGCAACCAGTACGCGGGCGGCGTACGATCCCACAGTCCCGGTCTTCCCTGCGCAGAGAGCGTCGAGCGCATGTGACTTGGGAAGCCCGTTACGAGTGCGGTTGAATTTGGTGCGTCCGCCAGACCCGGTATTCACGGTCAACCCCGTCGCTGTCAGCGCCCTATACAGCGCCCAGCGGGTGGAGTTGACCACAGCAGCATCCCGCAAAGGCGCTTTCGCCTGCGCGGTGATCCTTTGCCTCCTCGCCGGATTAGCCACGAATTCCTCGATTGGCATCGAGTCTTTGGCCTGGTTGCATGGGATGCAGGCGAGGGTGAGGTTGCTAACCCGGTTACTGCCACCGCGTGCTCTCGGTTGGATGTGGTCAATATTCAGCGGCACCCCTGTAGCGTCGCAGTAAGCACACATGCGACCCCATTTGGCTAGGAGGTACTCCCGAACCTCAAACCCGGCGAGGGTGCCCTGCTGGTACTGCACACCTGTGATCTCCGGGTTTTCCTGCTGCTGAAGGTCGAACCTGACCAGTTCCATCGCGACGCTAGCAACGGGGGTGAGCCCATGAAGCCGGTTCACCCAGGTCATAGTTCCTTCAACGCGGTGCCGCAGGGATGGTGCCAGCCATCCGTTTGGCCGGGTTCGGTTACTGAACCGCGGTGCCCGGTAACGAATATTACGAGACCGGCGCCCCCTGCGCAGCGCCGCCCTAACCTGCATTTTCTCGCGAATCTGCTGGCCGCGGTGCTGAACCTCGATCCCGTGCAGCCCGTGAACAACGCCATCATCAGAGATACTGGCCACGCTAATGCCGGTATACCGGGAGCCCGGGTCAATCTTCACCGCGACACCGTCAACTACAGAATCTTCCGCCCTCCGGTCGATCAGACGGATAGTGAACGGATGAAGCCTGTGAACGCGGGCACGCCCCTTCGCCAGCAACTCACGGGCCCTGGCCGGATGAGAAGGCATGAGCGGCTTCTTATCCTTGCCGAGCACAAAGACCCTAGGGTGCCGCGGTTCAGGAAGTTTCTTATTCAGTTGAAGTACTCCGGGATCACTCCCGAAGAGTGCGGGGGGTTCCGCCTGAGCAGTTCCCCCGTGACGATCATCTGGCTGGCGAACGCCCTGATGATGCTCCCCTCGACCATGTCGCATTCCGGTTACCGCATGCACGATCTCCGCGCCCCGTTTCGTCCCTGCCCCGGGGTTGTCTGCTGGCACGGATTCCAGAGCAGAGCGCTGAGGAAGCACGCTCTGGTGGGTCTTCTCGCCTGAATACGACGTAGACATCTGTTTCGCCTCCAATCTGATGTCTCGGTCTGGTCAGCTAGCTCTGTCCTCGGGGCCCAGATTTCCCGGGCCCGTCCTTCAGGGCGGGGTAGCTGACATGTCAGAGCCCTCCGGGCTCCCGGTGACCTCACCAACGGTGCCGCCACCGTTCTCCACAATGTCGTTAACTTTTCGGTCGCGCGTGCTGGCGCACGTCACGTGGGTTGTGCAGATCCCATCGCCGTGGGCGATCGTCGCCAGCCGCTGCACCGGCGTGCCCAGCAGCCGGCCGAACGCTTCCGTCTCGGCCTCGCACAACTGCGGGAACTCCGCGGCGACGTGCGCGACCGGGCAGTGGTGCTGGCAGATCTGCTCGCCGGTCTGGCTGCCGATCGCCGGCGCAGGGCCGGACGAGGCGGCGTAGCCGTCGGCCGACAGCGCCTCCGCCAGGGCGTCGACGCGGACCCGCAGGTCCTCGCCCGACGCCACGACCGGCGCGTACCGGCGCTCGAGCTCGGAGACCTGGTGCCGCGCGAACTCGGCGACGGCGTCGGCCCCCAGTTTCTCGGCCACGAAACGCAGCGCGTTGGTGGCGAGGTCGTCGTAGGCATGCTCGAAGGCGCTGCGCCCCGCGTCGGTGAGGACGAAGAGCTTCGCCGGGCGGCCCCGGCCCCGGTTCCCGTAGGTCCGGGCGGTCCGCGTCTCGACCATGCCCTCCGCTATGAGGTTGTCAAGATGGCGCCGGATGGCGGCCGGCGTGAGCCCGAGCCTGCCGCCGAGGGTGGCGGCGGTGGACGGGCCCAGTTCCAGGATGAGGCGCGCGACCTGGCCCCGCGTGCCGCGCTCCGGCGCGTCCGCGGGCCCCGTCTTGGGGTGCGCTGTCATCCCGGCTTTTTTCACAACACCATTGTGCCGTAAATCAATCCCTCGTAGCAAGTTTTAAGCAACGCCCGCGTGACGTAAATCACGGGACCGGGGGCCCGGGGGCGGGCCGACGACGGGTGATCATCCAGCCTTCAGCGCCGGTTCGACGGGTATACAGGCAACTGCAACGGGAAAACGCTACCCTTTGTGCGCTCCCTCACCCCGCAGAACGCCCTGCCCCGGTCGAGGCCAGGGAAAGGAATACCGACAGTCATGGCTCCGCCGTCCCGGACCGATAACTCCGCGTCCCGGCTCGATACCGCTGACCAGCTCCCGGCCGGCGCCGGCCCGCTTCCGGATGTCGCCGACCGGATCGAGGTACCCGTCCCGGCGGGAGGAACGGTCCTCGCGGTCAGCGACCTGCACCTGCCGCCCCACCGCACCGGCGTGTCCGGCCGCTGCTGCGAGGTCATCGCCCGCAGGCTGGAGAGCGAGGCCGGCCCGATCACCGTGGTGCTGGCCGGCGACATCGTCGAGCTGCTCGCCTTTCCCGGAACCGACGCCAACGACATCCTGACCGCGCACCAGGACCTGTGCGACGCCCTGGCCGGGGTGACGGCCCGCGGCGGCCAGGTCATCTACACGGCCGGGAACCACGACGGCGACCTGGCCTGGGACGCCCAGGCGGCCAAGGCCGTCCGCGACGCCACCGGCGCCCGGGTCTGCCTCGCCGCTGACCTGCGGTTCCCCGGCGGCGAGCTGGTCCGGGTCGAGCACGGCCACCAGATCGACCCTTACAACTGCTTCCACGACCCGCGCAATCCGCTCGACACCCCGCTCGGGCACCACATCGTCCGCGAGGTCATCCCCAAGATCGAGTGGCTGGGCCGGGACTGGCTCAACGGCGCCCACGAGATGGCCGACCCGGTGGACTTCCCGTCGTTCCTGGCCTCCCGGCTGGTCTACCGCAAGCTGGCCCGCCACCTGTGGTGGATCGTCGCCCTGCCGCTCGTGCTCTTCTTCGTGGTGCTGCCCGCCCTGGGGTACGTCCGCGACCGGTACCCGGACGCGGGCTCGGTGGTGCACGACGCCGAGATCCTGGCCTACGGCGCGGTCGTGGACATCGTGCTCATCGCGCTGATCGTGATGATCGTCTCCCGCCGGGCCTGGACGTCGATCAGCGCGCTCGCCCTGTCCGAGCGGGGCTACGGGCAGAACAGCGCGGCCCGGGAGCGGGCCGACGAGCTGATCGCCCAGGGCTACACCGGCTACCTGTCCGGGCACACCCACCACCCGGAACTGCACGCTCACGGGGACGGCTTCTACGCCAACACCGGGTCGGGCACCTCGGTGGTGGAAGCGATCGACACCATGCGCCTGATGCCCCCGGTCTACCTGCGCACCCAGCAGCTGTCCTGGCTGGAGATGAGCGCGGGCGCCGACGACGCCCCGATGTCCGTGCGGCTGCAGTCCGCGCGGGTGGAGCTTCCCGGGGCCACGCCGACGGAGCGGTTCATGTCCGCCGCGCGCAACCCGCACTCGTCGGAGCCGCGCGCGGTGGCGAACTGGCCCGGGGGCCCGGACTGGCCGGCCCACCCCCGGCACCTGCGCAACCGCAGGCACCTCCACAAGCACCTGCGCGAGCACGACGCCGCCGAGACACCGTGAGCGGCGCCGCGCTTTCCTACTACGTTGTGTAGGATGTCACGCCCGCCCACCGGGCCCCGGGCCGTAGACTTCTGGCGTGAATAACGTGGCCGCCGTCGAGATCACCAGCCTCGTGAAGCGATACGGCGACAAGACCGCCGTGAACGGGCTGACCCTGACCGCGCGCCGCGGGGAAGTCACCGCGCTCCTGGGGCCCAACGGGGCCGGCAAGACCTCCACCATCGAGATCTGCGAGGGCTACCGGAAAGCCGACGGCGGGGCCGTCCGCGTCCTGGGCCTGGACCCGGCCGCCGACGGCGCCCGGCTCCGACCCCGGGTCGGCGTCATGCTGCAGTCCGGCGGCATCCCGCCCGCTGTTCCGGCCCGGGAGTACCTGACGCTGCTGTCGAAGTTCCACGCCCATTCGCTCGACCCGGACGGCCTGCTGGAGACGGTGGGACTGTCGGGATCGGCCCGGACCCCCTACAAGCGCCTGTCCGGCGGGCAGCAGCAGCGGCTCTCGCTGGCCGCCGCCGTCATCGGCCGCCCGGAACTGGTGTTCCTCGACGAGCCGACCGCCGGGATGGACCCCCAGGCCCGCCACGCCACCTGGGACATCGTGACCGGGCTGCGGGAGGCGGGGGTCAGCGTGATCCTCACCACGCACTTCATGGAGGAGGCCGAGCGCCTCGCCGACCATGTCGTGATCATCGACAACGGCGCCGTGGTCGCCGACGCCGCCCCGTCCGAGCTCACCGGGAGCGACGGCCAGCTGCGGTTCCAGGCCGAGTCCGGGCTGGACACCGACAGCCTGCTCGCGGCGCTGCCCGCCGGCGCCGCCGCCAAGGAATCCCCGTCCGGGCATTACGTCGTCGAGACCCAGGGCGCCGTCGATCCCGCCACGCTCGCCGCCGTCACCGCCTGGTGCGCCGAGCGCGGCGTGCTGCCCTCCAGCCTGCGGGTGGAGTCGCGCACCCTGGAGGACGTCTTCCTCGAACTGACCGGAAAGGACCTCCGAGACACATGAGCGCCGCCCCCGCCGAGGCCGCCGGTCTTCGCTTCGCCCCCCGGCCCGGTGCCGCGCCCGCCCGCCGGATGATCGCCGCGCAGGCGCTCCAGGAGATCCGGCAGCTCGTGCGCAACGGCGAGCAGCTCACCCTCACCCTGATCATCCCGCTGCTGCTGCTGACCGCGTTCAGCCTGGAGAACCTGGTGAACCTCGGCGCGGGCATGACCCGGGTCGATTTCCTCACCCCCGGCGTGATCGCGCTGGCCGTCATGTCGACCGCGTTCACCAGCCAGGCCATCGCCACCGGCTTCGAGCGCCGCTACGGGGTGCTGAAGCGGCTCGGCGCCGAGCCGCTGTCCCGCGGCGGGCTGATCGCCGCCAAGACGGCCTGCGTCGTCGTCGTGGAGCTGCTGCAGGCCGTCATCATCATGGGCGTGGCCCTGGCGCTGGGCTGGTCCCCCGACGCCAGCCCGGCCGCGATCGTCACGGTGCCGCTGCTGGTGCTGCTGGGCACCGCCGCGTTCAGCGGGTTCGCGCTGCTGATGGCCGGGACGCTGCGGGCCGAGGCCACCCTCGCGGGCGCGAACCTCATCTACGTGGTGCTGCTGGGCGTCGGCGGCGTGGTCTTCCCGCTGTCGAAGTTCCCCGCCTCGGTCCGCCCGGTTCTCGAGCTGCTGCCCACCGGGGCCCTGTCGACGGCCCTGCGCGACGTCCTGGCCCGCGGCGCGGGCCTGCCCCTGGCCGAGACGGTCGCGCTCGCGGTGTGGGCCGTCGCCGGGATCGCCCTCGCTACCCGCCTGTTCCGCTGGGAGTAAGCGCCGAGAGGCTGATCGAGTCCGCCATCGCCTGGTACCCGGCGAAGGAGGGGTGAAGGTGGTCTCCGGAGTCGTACGCCGGCGCGAGTTCGAGAGGATCGGCCGGATCCCGCACCGCGCGGTCGAAGTCCGCGACCCCGTCGAACGCGCCGCTGGTCCGGATCCACTGGTTGAGCCGCTCGCGGACCTGGTTCTTGACCGGGCTGTAGTAGCCCGCGCCCTGGAACGGCGTCACCGTGGCGCCGATGACGCGCAGCCCGTCCGCGTGGGCGCGGGCGATCAGCTGGGCGTCCGCGTCGATCAGCTGCCGGGCCGAGGTGGCCGTGCCGTCCCCGATGTCGTTGATGCCCTCGAGCAGGATCACGGTGGTAACGCCAGGCTGGGACAGGACATCGTCGCTGAAGCGTCCCTCCGCGCTGATCCCGGCACCGCCGCCGTCGGGGCCGACGCCGTTGGCCGTGATCCGGTTGGAGGCCAGGCCCTCGTTGGCCACGCCCATCTGCTTCCCGGCGTTCTCAAGCCGGCGGGCCAGGTCGTCGGGCCAGCGGGTGTCGCCGTCGGGGATGGACTGCACGCCGTCGGTGATCGAGTCGCCGACGGTGACGATGGTGCCGACCTGCCGGGGGTCGGTCACCGTGATCCCGTCCAGGTAGTACCAGCTCCCGGTCCGCTGCCAGGAGGCGGCCTCGGTCTGCGCGGTCGTGGCCGCGGACGCGAAGTTTCCCGGCGCGGACAGGTAGTTGGACGACAGCGCGCTGGGGTGCCCGGTGACCTGCCCCCCGCCCTGGGCGACGTGCAGGGTGACCGACAGGGTGGTGGACTTCGGCAGATACCCGGGGACCGGGTCGCTCAGCACCTCGGCCCCGGGCGCGACGGTGACCGAGTCGTGCCCGCCGAACGTCAGGCGGCGCTCGGGGGCTCTTCCGTCGCTGGTGACGGGGGAACCGGGGTCCGGCGTCCCGTCGGCGGCGGCCCCGGTGCCGACGGCCCCGTTGCCGGCGGCCGCGCTTCCGGCCTCGGCCCGGGCGCTGCTTCCGGGATTCGGGGCGCCCGCGCTGCCGGGGGTGCCGGGCGAGGCCGGAGCGCTGGGCTCGGCCGGGGCGGCCGAGGCGCCCGGGGCCGGGGTCGCGGGGGCGGCGGGGGTCCCCGCCGGCGGTGCCTCCGGGACCGGGATCGTCACGTCGGCCGCGTCGAACGTCACCGGCTGGCTGCCGAACATGTTCGAGAGGCGGATCCTCGGGTTCCACCCGCCCACGCTTGTGTGCACCACGTCACATACGGTGCGGTAGGCCTTCGCGCCTCCCGTGCCCGCCGCGATCCCGCGTCCGGCGGCGGACGCGGCCGGGACGCCCAGGCCCGGCACGGCTCCCATGTCGGCCGGCGCCGCGGCCCACGTGACCACGTCATGACCATCCGGGGGAGGCCCCGGGACGGTGGAGCCCGATGCCAGGCCCATGGGGGTCTTCACCCTGGTCAAGACCGGTACGCGGGCCGAGGAGGACGCTCCGCCGAATCCGCCGAGCACCCCGTCGGCCGCCCCCGCGGCCACCGCTCCGAGCACCAGTACCACGACCACGGCCGCAATCGCCTTATGCCGCCAGATCGCCTTGGCCACAAACCCTCCCGTATGTCGACAACCCCGGAACTATATGGTCTCTTATAAAGTGCGGCCCCCCGATTCCCGGAAGCGCTGGGCCCCGCTAGTCCTACCCGCGACGCTCGTCCTGTCAGCCGCCATCTCGGTCCAGGCCGGCGCCGGAATCGCCAACCGGATGTTCGGCGAGGTCCCCCCGGCGGCGGTGACCGCGCTGCGCCTGTGGGCCTCGGCGCTGCTCCTGCTGATGATCGCCGGGCGGTCCACTGTACGTGCCGTCGCCGGTCTCATCCGGACCCGGGCCTGGCGGGACCTGGTGACCCCGGTCTCGTTCGGGCTCGCCCTGGGGCTGATGAATTTCGCCATCTACCAGGCCTTCGCGCGGATCCCCATGGGCATCGCGGTCACGATCGAGTTCCTGGGCCCCCTGACGGTGGCGGTCGCCGGAGCGCGCCGCCTGCCGGGCCTGGCCTGGGCGGCGCTGGCCGGCGGCGGGGTGCTGCTGCTGACGCAAGGGTCCGGCGGGCACCTGAACCTGGCCGGCGCCGCGTTCGCCCTGATGTCGGCGGCGGGCTGGGCCGGGTACATCGTGACGTCCCGGGCGTCGGGCCAGCGGCTGCCGGGGAACGCCGGCCTGGTCATCGCCATGTGCGTGGCCGCTGTCGGCGTCACCGGGCCGGGCCTGGCCGCCGGCGGCTCCGCCATGTTCCGGCCCGGCGTGCTGCTCACGGGGGCCGCGATCGGCCTGCTGTCGTCGGTGGTCCCCTACGGCCTGGAGTTCCAGGCGCTGCGCCGGGTTCCGGCCCGGGTGTTCGGCGTGTGGATGAGCCTGCAGCCCGCGGTGGCGGCCCTCATCGGCCTGCTGCTGCTGTCCCAGCGGCTGTCCGCCGCCGAATGGGCCGGAATCTGCTGCGTCGCGGTCGCCTCCGCGGGCGCCGCGCGAGATAACGAGAAATCATAGGATGAGACACGTGCATATCAGGTTTGAGCAGCTCCCGGCACCGCTGCGGCGGGTGTGGCGCTACGCGGGCCCGGCCCTGGCCACGCGCGCCGCGGTGCGCCGCTGGGCGCTGGCCTCCGTCATCGCCAACGCGGTCGTCATCTGCACCGGCGCGGCGGTCCGGCTGTCCTCGTCCGGGCTCGGCTGCCCGGACTGGCCGAGGTGCAGCCAGACCAGCGCCCTGGCCGGCCACACGGTCGGGCAGACCACGCTGAACACGTGGATCGAGCAGGGCAACCGGCTGCTGAACGGTCCCCTGTCGGTGATCGTCGGCCTGACGTTCATCGCCTGCCTGATCTACAAGGAGAACGGCCGGCGCCGCCGCGACCTGGTGTGGCTGTCGGCGCTGCTCCCGCTCGGGGTCATCGCGCAGGCTGTCCTCGGCGGCATCACGGTGCTCACCGACCTCAACCCGTTCATGGTCTCGTCGCACTTCCTGGTCTCGGCGCTGATCCTCCTGCCCGCGGCGGTCGTCTTGCACGTCCGGGTCGCCGAGGGCTCCGGGCCGGCCCGGAGCCTCGTCCGAACCGATCTGCGGGTGATGGCGGCGGTGCTGGCCGGCGCGACGGCGCTCATGCTGGCGGCGGGCACCGTCGTGACCGGGACGGGGCCGCTGACCGGCACGGCGACCGACAGCCACGGCCGGGTCGTGCACGTGCCCCGGTTCCCCTTCACCCTGGAAAGCGTCACCCAGTTCCACGCCGACATCGCCTGGTTCCTCACGGCCCTCGCGGTCGCGCTCGTCATCGGAACCCGCTTCGCCGACGGCACGCCGCGCGCCACCGTGCGGGGCAGCCGGATCGTGGTCGGCTGGATCGTCGCCCAGGGCGTCATCGGCTACGTCCAGTACTTCAACCACCTGCCCGCCGGCCTGGTCTGGGTCCACGTGGCGTCGTCGATGGGCCTGTGGATCTCGGTCATGCGGCTGTACCTGTCCACGCGCGAGCGCCTCGGCTCGGACGCACCCGATCTCGCGGCCGAGACGCTGACGGCGGCGAGCTGACGCATGACAGACGACACCCTCCTGCTGGACCGCGACGGCTCCGTCGCGACGCTCACCATCAACCGGCCCCGCCGCCGCAACGCGCTCACCCTGGAGATGTTCACCCGCATCCCCGCGCTGGTGAAGGAGGCCGCGGGCCTGCCCGGAGTCCGGACGCTGGTGCTGCGCGGCGCCGGGACGGAAGCGTTCTCGGCCGGCGCCGACATCACCGAGTTCCAGTCCGTGCGGGCCACGCCGGACCAGGCCGCCGCCCACGACGACGCGGTCACCGCGGCCGAGGACGCCCTGGAGTCGTTCCCCGGGCCCGTGATCGCGGCGATCCGCGGCTTCTGCTACGGCGGCGGCTGCAACCTGGCGCTGGCCTGCGACGTCCGCTACGCCGATCCCGGCGCCCGGCTGGCCATCACCCCGGCCAAGCTGGGGCTCGTCTACCCGCTGCGGGCGACCAAGCGGCTGGTCGACCTGGTCGGCCCGTCGCGGGCCAAGCTCATCCTGATGACCGGGACCGAGCTCGACGCGCCCCGCGCCGCCGGCCTGGGGCTGGTCGATGAGGTACACGCGGACCTGGACACGGCGGTCGCCCAGCTCACCGCCCTGCTGGCGGTCCGCTCCCCCGTCACCCAGCGGGCGGTCAAGGACACGGTGCGGCGCATTACCGACGGCGTCACCCACGCCGACGAAGCCCACGCCGCCCTGCGGGCGGCCGGACTGGCCAGCCCCGACTACGCGGAGGGCGTGCGCGCGTTCCTGGAGCGCCGCCCGCCCGTGTTCACGGACTAGCGCGGCGGCGGCGCCGGGACGGGGGCGCGGTACACGTCGCCGGAGGCGAACCCGGAGCCGGAGCCGGCGGCGGCCCAGGGGGCGCTCGGCGGCGCGCCGCCGTGACGGAGCAGGAACGCGCCCCGGGCCCAGTGCATCAGGTTCAGGAGCTCGTGCTGGCGGCGGGTGAACTCCCCGCCGCCGAGGACGCCCCGGCCCGCCTTGTCGTGCAGCAGCGCCAGCTCGGTGCAGGCGAGCTGGTAGTCCCCCATGGCGACGGCGGCCTGCACGCCGCCGGTGGCACGGGCCCAGTTCCGGGCGGCGTGGCGGGCCCGCAGCGAGCCCAGCATGGCGACGTCGGTGGGGCTGACCAGGCCGGTCGCCCCGTACGGCGGCAGATGCTCGCCGATGAGGCGCACCAGCTGGCGGCGGTCGGAGACCAGGACCGCCACGACCACGCCGAGCACCCAGGCCATGAGCACGTAGCCGGCGACCATGCCCGGCACGCCGAACCGGGACATCCCGTTCCAGAACATGTGCAGGGCGACGGCCCCGGCCCAGCCCAGGGCGACGGCCCAGCCGGCGCCCCGGCGCCGCGCCGCGAAGGCGACACCCAGCCCGCTCATACTCGTAAATAGCGGGTGCAGCAGCGGGGACAGCAGGCCCCGCAGCACGAACGTGTAGCCGAGCAGGGCGATCCCGCCGTGCTCGGGCGAGGCCAGGGCGTTGATGTAGTAGCCGACGTTCTCCATCATGGCGAAGCCGAGGCCGGCTATCCCCGCGTAGACGACGCCGTCGGTCGGCCCGTCGAACTCGGCCCGGCGCCGCCACAGCAGCCCGACGAGGACGGCGCCCTTGAGGGTCTCCTCGACCACCGGCGCGGCGAACGTGGCCGAGACGAACTGCCCGGTGGTCGCGCCCAGTGCGGGCTGCGTGACGTAATCCAGGCCGGCGGTGTTGATGAGCAGGGCGAACAGGGCGGCGATCCCGGCGCCCCAGCCGAAGGCGAAGACCAGGTTCCCCCGCGGTTCCGGCTCCAGCCGGTCCACCCACAGCACGGCGGCCAGCAGCAGCGGCACCGGGAGGATCGCCAGGGGCAGGGCGATAGCGAACGGCACCACTCCCCGCCCGTCGGCGACGCTCTCCCCCAGGTAGAAGACGAGCGCGATGATCGCGCAGACAGCGGTCAGCACGACCCCGACGTAGAAGTACATCCGCCGCAGGCCGGGAGGCCGCCCGTCGATCACGGCGCGCGGGTCGAATACCGTTGCCGGCTCAGCCATGCGGGGAAGCATACCGGCGGCCGGCGACCGCCCGATATGGTCTAGACCGCACCGCTGATATGGTCTAGACCATCGAAAGGATGAACCTTCCGGAAACGACGCTCCCGGCGAGACGCTGGTCACGTCCGCCGGGATAGGCTCGTAGGTGTAGATGTAACGGTGTCATAGCCGAACGGGGATTCCGTCGGGCCCGGGGCGACCGGGCTGTCCATGATGGATTGAATCACAATGAGCTGAAGGGAACCGTGACGAACGGTGAGCAACCACGCCCTTGACTGGACGGACGCCGACAAGCGGGCCGTCGACCTGGTCCGCGTCCTGGCGATGGATGCCGTGCAGGAATGCGGCTCGGGCCACCCGGGCACGGCGATGAGCCTTGCTCCCGCCGCCTACCTCCTCTACCAGCGGCTGATGCGGCACGACCCGGCCGACCCGAAATGGGCGGGCCGCGACCGGTTCGTGCTGTCGTGCGGCCACTCCAGCCTGACCCAGTACATCCAGCTGTACCTGTCCGGCTACGGCCTGGAACTGGAGGACCTGAAGAAACTGCGCAAGTGGGGCAGCCTCACGCCGGGGCACCCCGAGTACGGGCTGACCGCCGGGATCGAGACGACGACCGGCCCGCTGGGCCAGGGCCTGGCCAACGCGGTCGGCATGGCCATGGCGGCGCGCCGCGAGCGGGGCCTGTTCGACCCCGACGCCGCTCCCGGCACCAGCCCGTTCGACCACTTCGTGTACGCCTTCGCCTCCGACGGCGACATCGAGGAGGGCATCACCCACGAGGCGTCCGCGATCGCCGGCGTGCAGCAGCTCGGCAACCTGGTCGTGCTGTACGACGACAACCGGATCTCCATCGAGGACGACACGGCCATCGCCAAGTCCGAGGACGTCGCCGCCCGCTACGAGGCCTACGGCTGGCACGTGCAGCACGTCGACTGGACCACGTCCGACGGCGGCTACTCCGAGAACGTCGAGGCCCTCAACGCCGCGTTCGAGGCCGCGAAGGCGGAGACCGGCAAGCCGAGTTTCATCGCGCTGCGCACGATCATCGGCTGGCCCGCGCCGAACAAGAAGGGCACCGGCGCCGCCCACGGCTCGGCCCTGGGCGCCGACGAGGTCGCGGCGGCCAAGGAGATCCTCAAGTTCGACCCGGCCGTCAGCTTCCCGGTAGAGGAGGACGCCCTCAGCCGCGCCCGCGAGGTGGCCGGGCGCGGCAAGCGGGCGCACGCCGAGTGGCAGCAGGGCTTCGACGCGTGGGCGGCGAAGAACCCCGAGCGCAAGGCCCTGTTCGACCGGCTGGGCAAGCGCGAGCTTCCGGCAGGCTGGGAGAAGGCCCTGCCGGAGTTCGAGGCCGACCCCAAGGGCATCGCTACCCGGAAGGCCTCCGGCGCGGTCCTGACCGCGATCGCCTCCGAACTGCCGGAGCTGTGGGGCGGGTCGGCCGACCTGGCCGAATCCAACCTCACCACGATGAAGGGCGAGCCGTCCTTCCTCCCGGCCGACCGGCAGACCGCTATGTGGAAGGGCGACCCCTACGGCCGGACCCTGCACTTCGGCATCCGCGAGCACGGCATGGGCGGGATCCTCAACGGCATCGCGCTGTCCGGCTACACCCGCCCCTACGGCGGCACGTTCCTCCAGTTCAGCGACTACATGCGGGGCGCGGTCCGGCTGGCGGCGCTGATGGAGATCCCGGTCACGTTCGTGTGGACCCACGACTCGATCGGCCTGGGCGAGGACGGCCCGACTCACCAGCCGGTCGAGCACCTGTGGTCGCTGCGGAACATCCCGGGCCTGGACATCGTGCGCCCGGCCGACGCGAATGAAACGGCCGTCGCGTGGAAGACGATCCTGGAAAACACGGACCGCCCGGCCGGCCTGATCCTGACCCGCCAGAACGTCCCCACCGTGGACCGGAGCCAGTTCTCCCCCGCCGCCGAGGCGGCCAGGGGCGGCTACGTCCTGGCCGACGGCACCGACGTCATCCTGATCGGGACGGGCAGCGAGGTGTCCCTGGCCCTCGAGGCCCGGGACCTGCTCGCCGAAGAAGGCGTCTCGGCGCGGGTTGTGTCGATGCCGAGCGTGGAATGGTTCTCACAGCAGGACGATTCCTACCGCCTCAGCGTCCTGCCGACGGCGATGAAGGCGCGGGTGTCGGTCGAGGCCGGCATCACCGCCCCGTGGAAGGCGCTGGTCGGCGATGCCGGGGAAAGCGTCGGAATCGACCACTACGGCGCCTCGGCCGCGGGACCGGTCCTGTATAAGGAGTTCGGCATCACCGCGGAGGCGGTCGCCGCGGCGGCCAAGTCCAGCATCGCGAAGTCGCGAGCCTGAACCCCACCCCAAACGCAGAAGAAGACGGAGGAGCGCGACCCATGAGTGACGCACTGAAGGACCTCACCGAGGCCGGCGTATCGGTCTGGCTGGACGACATCAGCCGGGAGCGGCTGCGCACCGGCAACCTGCAGCAGCTGATGAAGGACTTCCACGTCCGCGGCGTGACGTCCAACCCGACGATTTTCGCCAAGGCCCTGAGCAAGGGGGACGCCTACGACGACCAGATCGTCGACCTCAAGGCGCGCGGCGTCACCGTCGACGAGGCCTCACGGATGATCACCACCTACGACATCCGCTGGGCGTGCGACGTGCTGCGCCCGGTGTACGAGGAGTCCGAGGGCCTCGACGGGCGGGTATCCATCGAGGTCGACCCGCGGCTGGCCCGTGAGACGGCCAAGACCATCGCCGAGGCCAAGCAGCTGTGGTGGCTGGTGGACCGGGAGAACCTCTACATCAAGATCCCGGCCACCGCCGAGGGCCTGCCCGCCATCACCGCCGTCCTGGCCGAGGGCATCAGCGTCAACGTGACCCTGATCTTCTCCCTGGAGCGGTACGGCAAGGTCATCGACGCCTACATGGCGGGCCTGGAGAAGGCCGCCGAGAACGGGCACGACCTGTCCAAGATCGCCTCGGTGGCGAGCTTCTTCGTCAGCCGCGTGGACACGGAGGTGGACAAGCGCCTGGACAAGGTCGGCGGCGACGAGGCGAAGGCCCTCAAGAGCCGGGCCGCCATCGCCAACGCCCGCCTGGCCTACGAGCTGTACGAGCAGAAGCTGGACACCGACCGCTGGAAGGCCCTGAAGGCCAAGGGCGCATGCGTGCAGCGGCCGCTGTGGGCGTCCACGTCGGTCAAGGACCCGTCGCTGCCCGACACCATGTACGTGGTCGAGCTGGCGGTCAAGGACACCGTCAACACGATGCCCGAGGCCACCGTCAAGGCGACCGCCGACCACGGCCAGCTCAAGGGCGACACCGTCCACGGCACCTACGACGAGGCCCGCACGCTCTTCGCCGACCTGGAGAAGCTCGGCGTCAGCTACGACGACGTCGTCAAGGTCCTCGAGGACGAGGGCGTCTCGAAGTTCGAGGTCTCGTGGAACGAACTGCTGGACACCATCCGCGCGGAGCTGAACCGGTAGCGACCGGCAGCCGGCAGTGCCATCACAAGCAGTGCCATCCAACAATGGAGGTTCCGAGATGACCATGCCGCCCGCCGGAGCCAAGGGCCCGGCGCCGGCTAATCCCGGGGTGATCGCTACGAGCGGCGCTCCCGGCAACCCGCTGCGGGATCCGCGTGACCGGCGGATCCCGCGGGTGGCGGGGCCCTGCGTCATGGTGATGTTCGGCGTCACCGGGGACCTGGCCCGCAAGAAGCTGATGCCGGCCCTGTACGACCTGGCGAACCGGGGGCTGCTGCCCCCGGGCTTCTCCCTCGTCGGCTTCGCCCGGCGGGACTGGGAGCACGAGGACTTCGCCCAGCTCACCTACGAGGCGGTCAAGGAGCACGCCCGGACGCCGTTCCGGGAGTCGGTATGGCAGCAGCTGTCGGAGGGCGTCCGGTTCGTCCAGGGCGCCTTCGACGACGACGCGGCCTTCGACAAGCTGGCCGAGACCGTCCGCGAGCTCGACCACTCCCGCGGGACGGGCGGCAACTACGCCTTCTACCTGTCCATCCCGCCGAAGTCCTTCCCCGTCGTGGTCCAGCAGCTCAAGCGTTCCGGGCTGTCGGACCCGCGCCCGGAGGAGACCAACGCGGACGGGTACGCCCCGTGGCGGCGGGTCGTGATCGAGAAGCCGTTCGGCCATGACCTGGCCAGCGCCCGCGAGCTGAACGACATCGTGGACGCGGTCTTCCCGCCGCACTCGGTGTTCCGCATCGACCACTACCTGGGCAAGGAAACCGTCCAGAACATCCTGGCCCTGCGGTTCGCCAACAGCCTGTACGAGCCGATCTGGAACCGCGGTTACGTCGACCACGTGCAGATCACGATGACCGAGGACATCGGGATCGGCGGCCGGGCCGGCTACTACGACGGCATCGGCGCCGCCCGGGACGTGATCCAGAACCACCTGCTGCAGCTCCTGGCGCTCACCGCGATGGAGGAGCCGGTGTCGTTCGACGCCGACAGCCTCCGCCAGGAGAAGGAGAAGGTCCTCTCGGCCATCCGGCTGCCCAGGGACCTGTCGCAGGCCACCGCCCGCGGCCAGTACGCCGCGGGCTGGCAGGGCGGCCGGCAGGTCATCGGCTACCTGGAGGAAGAGGGCATTCCGCAGGACTCCCGGACGGAGACCTATGCCGCCGTCCGGCTCAACGTGGACACCCGGCGCTGGGCCGGCGTCCCGTTCTACCTGCGTACCGGCAAGCGGCTCACCCGGCGGATGACGGAGATCGCGCTGATGTTCCAGCGCGCCCCGCACCTGCCGTTCGCGGCCACCGACACCCAGGAACTCGGGCAGAACGCCCTGGTCATCCGGGTGCAGCCGGACGAGGGCGTCACCGTGCGGTTCGGGTCCAAGGTGCCCGGATCGGCTATGGAAGTCCGTGACGTGAACATGGACTTCGCCTACGGCGAGTCGTTCACCGAGTCCTCCCCGGAGGCCTACGAGCGGCTCATCCTCGACGTCCTGATCGGTGACCCGCCGCTCTTCCCCCGCCAGGAGGAAGTCGAGCTGTCCTGGCGGATCCTCGACCCGGTCGAGGAGTTCTGGGCCGCGAACACCAAGCCGGACCAGTACGCCTCGGGGTCGGCCGGCCCGGCGTCCGCGGACGCCATGATGGAGCGCGACGGCCGCGCCTGGCGACGGCTGTAGGGGACTCACCACATGACAATCGACCTGACTGATACCACGACCGGCGCCATCAGCTCGGCGCTGACCGAGGCCAGGCGTCGGCTCGGCGGCCAGACGACGGGTATGGTCCTCACGCTGCTCGTCGTTACCGACGAGGCGGCACAGTACGACGCGATCCGCGCGGCCAACCAGGCCGCGCGGGAGCACCCGTCCCGCATCCTGGCGATCATCACCCGGAGGCCGAAGGCCGAGTCCCGGCTGGACGCGGAGATCCGGGTGGGCGAGAACAGCCCGGGCGAGACGATCGTGCTGCGGATGTACGGCCCGCTGGGCCAGCACGCCGACTCGGTCGCGGCCCCGCTGCTGGTGCCCGACGTCCCGGTCGTCACCTGGTGGCCGGAGAACGCCCCCGCCGTCCCGTCCTCGCACCCCCTGGGCGTCCTCGCGCAGCGGCGGGTCACGGACTCGGCGGCGGCCGAGGAGCCGCGGGACGTCCTGACGGCCCTGGCCCGGGCCTACACGCCCGGGGACACGGACTTCGGCTGGACCCGGGCCACGCCGTGGCGGTCGCTGCTCGCCGCCACCCTGGACCAGCCGCACCCGCGGCTGGAGGCGGGCGAGGTCCGGGCCGAGGAAGACAACCCGTCCGCGGACCTGATCACCGCCTGGCTGGGGCTGCGCCTGGGCATCCCGGTGAAACGGACGGTCTCGGGCGGCCCGGGGATCACCGGCGTCTCGTTCTCGACCGCCGAGGGCGAGATCACGATCACCCGGCCCGACGGCCGCACCGCCAGCCTGGGCTGGCCCGGGCGCCCGGACCGGATGGTGTCCCTGCACCGCCGGGAGACCGCCGAACTCCTGGCGGAGGAGCTCCGGCGGCTCGACCCGGACGAGCTGTACTCCGAGACCCTGGCCTGGCTCGACGCTCCCGGCATCACGGCGGGCGACCCGGGGATCACGGCGACGGAGCCCGGACCCGAGATCGAGACCGCCGATTCCGGCCACGCGGAAGCGCAGCCGGAGCCGGGGTCCGCCGACGAGAAGGAAGGAACCGAGACCCCATGAACGCGGCCCCGGAAATCTTCGTCCACGCCGACGGCGACACCCTCGCCAAGGCGGCCGCCGCCCGGATCGTCACCGGGGTCGCCGACGCGCTCAGCGCCCGCGGCCGCGCCCACGTGGTGCTGACCGGCGGCGGCATCGGCACCAGGGTCCTGGCCGGGCTGGCCGCCGAGCCCGCCCGGGAGGCGATCGACTGGCGCACCGTCGACTTCTGGTGGGGGGACGAGCGGTTCGAGCCCGCGGGACATCCCGACCGGAACGAGACCGGCGCCCGGAAGGCGCTCCTGGACGTACTCGACGTCTCCCCGGCCCGCGTCCACCTGATGCGCGGGCCGGACGGACCGGACGGGGACGACCCGGACGCGTCCGCCGCCCGCTACGCGGCCGAGCTCGCCAGGGCCGCACCGGAGGGCTCCGGCGTGCCGGCGTTCGACATCCTGATGCTCGGCATCGGCCCGGAGGGCCACGTCGCGTCCCTGTTCCCGGACCAGCCCGCCGTGCGTGACGAGCGCCCGGTCGTCGCGGTCCGCGACTCCCCCAAGCCGCCGCCCACCCGGATCTCGCTGACGTTCGGCGCGATCACGGCGGCACGCGAGGTGTGGGTTCTGGCGTCCGGCGAGGAGAAGGCCGAGGCCGTCGCGTCGGCCGCGGCCGGGACCCCGCGGGAGACGCTTCCCGCGGCGGGTGCGCGCGGCACCGAGCGCACCCTGTTCCTGGTGGACGAGGCGGCCGCGGCCAAAATCCGGTAACACCTTTTCCTCCGAACGGATCGAGGCTCCTGCGGACGCCGCAGGAGCCTTTATCCGTTAGGGCTATGAAGGGGTTCGAAGCTGCTGTTGGAACAGTGAGTATCAGTGCTCTTATGTGAGCAGTAGTGACTGGCGGAGACGGAGGTCGCGTGGGCGTGCGACACGTTCATTGAGGTCCCGGATCGGGGCTGGTTATCCAGGCAGTCTGGTTGTGACTATTGCAACCAGACTGAGGAGTTCCCGTGTCCGAGCCGTCGCTGCCAGAACTGGAAGCCGGGCGGGACCGGCTGTATGCGCGGCTGGCGGCGGTCGGCGACTTCCGGCGCGGGTCGGTGAGCGAGAACTGCCGCAGGTGCGGGAAGCTGAACTGCGCCTGCGCCGCGCCGGGTCATCCCGGCCGCGGGCCGCGGTTCCTGTGGGCCCGGTCCGAGGGCCGCCGCAAGCGGGCCGGGCGGCAGCTGGCGGCGGGGGAGGCGGGGGAGGTCCGCCGGGAGATCGCCCGGCACGCGGAGTGCGAGGAGATCAGGGCGCGGATCGTCGCGGTCAGCGAGCGGATCTGCGAGGCCCGGCCGGCCGGCGGCTTGGACGCGTCCTCCGTGCCGGAGGGCGAAAAAGGGGGCTCTTCCCCGGGCTCGCGGAAGCGGGATCCGCCGGGATAGCGCGGCTGGCCGCCGGGACCGCCCGGGTCGTGTGATTTCCGTGGAATGTCACCGGTTCCGGCTAGGGTGGAATCCAGGTTCGGGGCGTGAGGCGGCTGGGGGTGGCGGGATGGGCGGGAGGCTGCGGGAGATCGCGGCCCCGTTTGCGGTCGCTGCTCCGGCAGGTGCGCGGGTGCGGACCCGGCTGCGGGTCTCGGCGGCGGATGCGGAGGTGCTGGCCGCGGCCGGGGCGCATCTGGGGTCGCTGGCGTCGGCGGACCTGGCGGCCCGGTGCGCGGAGGGCCGCCTGGACGCGGAAGGGCAGGCGAGGTCGCGGGCGGAGCGGAAGAAGGCTTTGACGGCGGCCTCGTCCTCCCGCTGGGCGGGGGCGATCACCCGGACGAGCGAGGATTCCTGGCAGCTGGCGGACCGGAACTTGCGGGCGGAGCGGGCGGGCCTGCGGGCCCGGGTGCGGAAGATCGAGTCCCGGCTGGAGATCCCCGCCGGGACGGGGAAGGGCCGGCTGCGCGGGTACGCGACCCGGGCGGAGCGGTTCCGGAAGCAGCAGCGGCTGCAGGTTCTGCGGGCACGCCTGGCCCGGGTGGAGGAGCGGCTCGCGGCGGGGCGGGCAAGCGTGTGCCGCGGCGGCCGCGGGCTCGCGAAGGCCCGTCATGGTCTCGGGGCTGCGGGGAAGACCCAGGAGCAGTGGCGGCGCGAGTGGGAGGTTTCGCGCTGGTTCCTGACGGCCGACGGCGAGGCTGCGAAACGGCTGGGCAACGAGACCCTGCGCTGGGACCCGGATACGGGCTGGCTGGAGGTGAAGCTGCCGTCCCCGCTGGCGCGCCTGGCGAACGCGCCGCACGGCCGGTACCGGCTCGAATGCCAGGTGGAGTTCCCGTACCGCGGAGGCGAGGTTGCCGCCCAGGCTGCCAGCGGCGCGGTTCGGTACGACGTCAGCTATGACCCGGGCCGGGACCGGTGGCATCTGGACGCGTCGTGGAAGGTGCCGGCCCGGCCCGTGCCCTCCCTGGAGGACCTCCGCGGGTTCCCGCTGCTCGCGGTGGACCTGAACGACGGCCACCTTGACGCGTGGGCCGTGACGCCGGACGGGAACCCGGCCGGGCCCCCGGTCACGGTGCCCCTGAATCTGGCGGGGCTGCCGTCCTCGCAGCGGGACGGGCGGCTCCGCCGCGCCGTCACTGCCCTCATCGCCCTCGCCCGCGACAGCGGCTGCCGGGCGATCGCGGTCGAGAACCTGGATTTCGCCGAGGCCCGGGCGGAGGGCCGCGAGCATGCGGGGCGGCGCCCGGCCCGGGGCCGGAAGGGCCGCCGGGCCCGGGCCGTCACTGCGGGCCTGCCCACCGGCAAGTTCCGGGACCGCCTCGTTCAGATGTGCTTCAACGCCGGGCTCAGCGTAATCGCGGTGGACCCGGCCTATTCAACCCGCTGGTCGGCTGAGCACTGGCTGAAGCCGCTGCGGGAACGGGAGCAGGTGACGACGGGGCATCATGCGGCCGCGGTCGTCATCGGAAGACGCGCGCACGGCCACAAGGCGCGGCGACGGGAAGGCGTGACCGGTCCTGACCAGCGGATCAGGGACCGGGGAACTGCCGCCCGTGCGCCGAAGACCAGGCGCGTGAGCAGGGAAAGCGGGACCTCCGGGGCCCGGCGGCAGCCGCCACGGCGGCGGAAGACCGCCCCGGCCAGCAGGGGACACCCGCCCGACCAGGCAGCCGAGGACCGTTCGCGGCCGCCCGCTGAGCCTCCACTCACAGATGCTCAGTGAATAGGAACGGTTTCGCTCTTCTTCCGGGACTTGAGCCAGGTGATCAGGTTGCCGCGGCCGGCGAACGCCAGTCCGGCGGCCAGGCTCAGCACCGGGACCGCGGCCAGTTCGTACCGGTAGCTGAACGCGGCCGTCATGGGCGGCAGGAGGATCAGGGAGGCGCCGATCATCCAGGGCAGCAGGCCGGTCCCGCCCCACTGCCGGTCCCGCCAGGCCTTGCGGCGCATTCCGAGGATCACGCCGGCCGCGCCGATCAGGACGATCACGAGCAGGACCGGGCCCCGGACGAACACGTGCTGGTACAGCCACAGGAACATGGCCCACGGCTTGCGGACCTGGGTCAGGCCGTAGTCCGGGCCGCCGAAGCGCTTCGCCGCGATCGCCCCGGGGAACGTGGGCGGGATGAACCACGGCAGGGCGCGCGGCTCGGCCTTCTCGAACTGGAACATCGGGCCGCTGCCCATCTCGTTGCCCGCGTCGTTGTTGTCGTTGACGCGGTTCCAGTCGAACGTGGTCAGCGTGTCGCGGACGACCACCCTCGCGTACGACAGCGGCTGGGACTCGACCGCGAGCTCGGCGAACTGGGTGGCCATCGCCGAGCGCTGCGGCGTGAACTCCATCTGGTTGTTATCAGAGTGGGTCAGCTTGAACAGGGGCTGGTCCGCTTCCCAGGGGTAGTCCTCCGGGGCTTCCCGCTTGTCGATAGGCCGGGGGTCGCACAGGACCCGGAGGTTCGGCGGCGGGTTCATCCGAGAGCATTCGGCGAAGGACTGCACCCGGCTGTAGAGGAACGCGCCCGACTCGTTCAGGGCGTACTTCCCGGTGGAGGAGTGGTACCAGGTCATGTACGCGGCGATCGGGATGAGCCCGACGGCCACGGTGACGACGATCCGCTTCCATCCCATCCGGCGGGCGATCATCCCGACGGCGATCAGGATCAGCATGGGCTCGCCGACGCTGCGGACGGTGGACGCGTAGCCCACCATCAGCCCGACGATGATCACCACCGGCCACGGCGGCCTGTCCCACCACAGCAGGAGGATGACCGCGATGGTCATCAGGGTGTAGAACAGCACGTCCGAGGAGATCGTGTGCTCGATCTGCACCTGGAACACGTCGAAGAGCACGGGCAGCGAGCAGAGAATCCCGCCCCAGGCGGGCAGGCCCCGGCGGCGAAGGACCGCGTAGATCAGGGTCCCCATCGCCAGCCCCATCAGCGCCTGCAGGCCGGTGACCAGGGTAAAGCTGTGGAACGGCTCCAGCAGGCGGAGGAAGAACGGGTAGCCGTTCGCCCGGACGTTGTCTGGCGCCCCGGTGACGACGTCGCCGAGGTAGCTGTAGGAGTCGTTGAAGAACATGGCCGGCGGGTAGCCGAGCATGACGACGATCCGCAAGAGGACGGCGAGCGCGAGGACAACGCCGAAGGGGCGATGCCCGCGCGCGGTCGCCACGACACGCTTGAAACGGGGACGGTCGGACTGATTACCGCTGGTTACGGTTGCTGCGGTCCCGCCTTCAGGGTCGCTGTCCAGCACGTCGCCGGTCTTTACATCCTCTGCAGACACCCCAAGACACTACTAGCCCCCGGGGACCCCCCTACGCTTCCTTTGCCATGTCTTCGGATTTCCCGCGCCGTGATTTAAGGCATGTGACCAGGTTGCGCTGACCGGCGAACGCCAGGCCGGCGGCCAGGCACAGCGAGGGCACCGCCGCCAGGATGTATCGGTAGCTGAACCCGGCGGTCATCGGCGGCAGCACGACCAGCGAGGCCCCGACCAGCCAGGGCAGGAGCCCGATCCCGCCCCAGCGACGTTCCCTCCAGGCCCGGCGGCGCAGCCGGCCGATCACGCCGGCGGCCCCGATCACGATGATCACCAGCAGGACCGGGCCGCGGAGGAACACGTGCTGGTAAAGCCAGAGGAACGACGCCCACGGCTGGGTAACCCGCGTCACCCCGTAGTTCGCACTGTTGCTGAAATCCGCCGCCGCCTTCGCCTGGTTGGTGGCGGGGGTGATCCACCAGGGCAGCGCGCCGCCGTGCCGCGCGAACTGGTACAGCCCGCCGGTCCCCATCAGGTTGCCCCACGCGTTGTTGGCGTCGACACGGTTCCAGTCGAACGAGGTCAGGGTGTCCGCCACCGCGGTCCTGGCGTAGCTCAGCGGCTGGGACTCGATCGCGAGCTCGGCGAACTGCTTGCTCGCCTTGCTGAACTGCGGAGTGAACTCCTTCTGGTTCTTTCCGCCGGCCGCCTTCATCAGCGGCTGGTCCGGCGCCCAGAGATAGGCCTGGGAGAACTCCCGCTGGCCCGCGGGCCGGGGGTCGCACAGGAAACGCAGGTCCGGGGGCGGATTCATCCGAGAGCATTCGGCGAAGGACTGCACCCGGCTGTAGAGGAACGGCCCGGCCTCGTTCATCGCGTACTGGCCGGTGAAGGAGTGGTACCAGATCATGTACCCGGCGATGGGGACCACTCCGGCGGCCGCCGCGGCGACGATCCGCTTCCACCCCATCCGGCGGGCGATCATCCCGGCGACCACCAGGATCAGCATGGCCTCGCCGATGTTGCGGACGCTGGCCGCGTACCCGGTAATCAGCCCGGCGAAGACCACCACGCCCCACGGAGGGGTGTCCCAGAAGCACAGCAGCGCCACCGCGACGGTCACCAGCGTGTAGAAGAGCACGTCGGAGGAGATCATGTGCTCCATCGCGAGCTCGTACGCGTCGAACAGCACCGGCAGGGCGCAGAGCGTGGCTCCCCAGCCGGGCAGGCCCCGGCGGCGCAGCACCGCGTAGATCAGGGCCCCCATCGCCAGCCCCATCAGCGCCTGCAGGCCGGTCACCAGGGCGAAGCTGTGCAGGGGCATCAGCATCCGGAGAAAGAAGGGGTAGCCGTTCCCCCGCGTGCTGTCCGGCACCCCGGTCAGGGCGTCGGCCAGGTAGCTGTAGGAATCGGGGAAGAACATGGCCGACGGATAGCCGAGCATGACGACGACCCGCAGCACGGCGGCCGCCACCATGGCCACGACGAAGGGAAGGTGCCCGCGCAACGCGCCCCGAAGGCGCGGATACCGAGCCGGGCCGGGCCGGTCTTCGGCGGTGACAGGCTTGCTTTCCGCCTGGGAACCGATCCCGTCCGGGAGGCCATCAGGCTTTACGTTGTCAACGGACACGTAAAGAGATTACTAATGACTTCCTAGGTACGTAGGGCAGATGCGCTTAGATATTAAAAAGTTGTAAACGCGAGGACCGGTTCCTCACCCAGGTCATCAGGTTCCCCCGGCCCGCGAACGCCAGGCCGGCCGCCAGGCACACCGCCGGCACCGCCGCCAGGGCGTACCGGTAACTGAAGCCGGCGGTCATCGGCGGCAGCACGATCAGCGCGGCGCCGACCATCCAGGACATCAGCCCGGGGCCGCCCACTCCCCCGCGCGCCCATTCCCGGCGCCGCGCGCTCAGCACCACCCCGGCCAGCCCGGCCAGGACGAACAGCAGCAGGAACGGCCCGCGCAGGTACACCGGCTGGTAGGCCTCCAGGAACCCGGCCCACGGCCGCACCACCTTCGGCTGCCCGAAGTCGGCTCCGCCGAACTCGGTGGCCGCCTTCCGGTTGGCCGGGTACTCGGTCACCCAGGCCGGGACCGGCCAGACCGTGGACGTGAACCGGAACTTCGACCCGTCGCCCTCCAGGTTGCCGACGGGGTTGTTCGCGTTCACCTTCGACCACTCGAAGGTCGTCCCGATGTTGCCGGCTACCACGGACGCGTAGGCGAGCGGCTGCGCCTCGATCGCCCACTCGGCGAACCTTCCCGTCCCCTTCTCGACCTGCGGGGTGAACCGGAACACGTTGTAGGGGCCGGTCCACCGGGCCAGGGGGGTGTCGTTGGCCCAGAGGTACTCCTGGGAGTTCTCCCGGTCCGCCGGGGGCCGCGGGTCGCACAGCCCCGCCAGGTTCGGCGGGGGCTTGATCTTGGCGCAGTCGGTGAAGGTCTGCACCCGGCTGTAGAGGAAGGTGCCGTCGCCCGCGCTCATCGCGAAGCGCCCGGTGCCGGCCTGGTACCAGAACATGTAGGCGATGATCGGGGCCAGCCCCGCCACCAGCGCGGCGACGATGGGGCGCCAGCCCATGCGGCGGGCCAGCATGCCCGCGATGATGAAGACCAGCATGATCTCGCCGACGTTCCGGACGGTGGCGGCGTAGCCCACCATCAGGCCGGCCAGCACCGCGGCCACCACCGGCGGCCGGTCCCACCAGCACAGCAGGATCAGCGCGGCGGTCAGCAGCGTGTAGAACAGCACGTCGGAGGCGACCATGTGCTCAAGCTGAAGCTCGTAGGCGTCGAACAGCACGGGCAGCGAGCAGACGATGGCGCCCCAGGCGGGCAGGCCCCGGCGGCGCAGCACCGCGTAGAGGCCGACGCCCACCGCCAGTCCCATCAGCGCCTGCAGGCCGGTGACCACGCTCAGGTTGTGGAACTCCTCCAGGAAGAACAGGAAGAGCGGGTAGCCACTGGACCGGATGGGGTCCGGCACGTGGATGATGGCGTCGGTCAGGTAGTTGTAGGAGTCGTTGAAGAACATGGCCGGCGGGTAGCCGAGCATGACGACGATCCGCAGAAGCGTCGCCGCGGCCAGCACGACGCTGAACGCCCGGTGCGCGGCGACGGCCCGGCCGAGCCGCGCGAGGAGGCGGGAATGAACGGGCTGGCCATCCTCCGCCCGGTCCGCGGGCGGGGGGGCGGCCGCGCTGGCGGGCTGCTCTCCCAGAGCACCCTCTGAATGGGCAGACGTCGCGGACACGACACAGACGTTACTCGATCGGGCAACACGTCGCTTACATCCTGCGCCCACTTACCCGCACATACTTGCTAATGCTGGACCCGCCGTTTATTTACGGTTACTTCCGGCGAGATATGGCGGTCACGAGCAGGAGCACGGTCAGCACCACGACCGGGGCCACCACCAGGGCGTTGGACCTGGCCGCGATCATGACGAGGAACCAGATCATCACGAACGGCATGACCGCCCCGCCGGGCCGCGCGCGCCGGGGCAGCCCCGGCGGGGCGGCCATCTCCGGCGTCCTGGACGGCTCGGCGGCCGCAGGCAGGTCGGCGCCGAGCGCCGGCTGCTCCGGCAGGTCGGTGAACAGTTCCCGGAGATCGCCCCAGGTCCGGCCGGCGTACGCCGCGGAGGTTCGCTCGTGGAACTCCTCGAGCGTCAGACGCCCCGCGGTGTAGGCGTCGCGCAGCGTGTCGACTGCCGCGTCCCGGTCGGCGTCGGACGCTCGCATCATGCCGTCGGCGGCCATCAGCGGACCTCCCCTGCTAGCGCGGAAGGGTGAGTCTCTCCCATTTTAAACGGGCGCGCCTTCACCGTCGCCTCCCCGTGCCCGTTCTCCCCGGCTCCGCCGCCGGGGGGCGGAGCATCGTAGTGGCTGGACCCGCCGCTTAGAAGGGCTTTCTTTCCGGAGACCGCCCGGTCTCCTGCCCCTTATGACTTGCGCGTCATAGACCGCAATTGTTTATGTATCAGTTGGATCTCACCCCGGTAGTGGGGACACCCGCGCTCTTTTAGCCGGACTTTAGGTCTGGTAGGACTGTTCTCCACAGGGAACCGGAGATTTTCTCGGCTCCCTGTAATAGAAGGGAACCACAGGCCCGGACGATGGCGGCGGGTAGAGGCCATCGCCCGCGGAAGCATCTTCGGAGGCATAACAGCAATGAGCGTTAGCGACGACGCCCCGGCGCCCGCGCCCTCGATCGCCGACCCCGGGCCGCTCGGCCTGGCGGCGTTCGCCCTCACCACCTTCCTTCTCTCCGCCAAGAACGCCGGATGGACCGGCAGCGACGCCTGGCTCGGCTACGCCTTCGCTTACGGCGGCTTCTGCCAGCTCCTCGCCGGCATGTGGGAGTTCAAGAACCGGAACGTCTTCGGCGCGACCGCGTTCTCCACCTACGGCGGCTTCTGGATCGGCCTCGGCATCTGGGCCCTGACCGTGATGCCGAAGGACCCCGCCGCTCAGGTGAACAACGACCTGGGCTGGATCCTGCTCGCGTTCGCGATCTTCAACACCTACATGCTCATCATGTCCCTGGGCGTGAACACCGCGGTCTTCGCCGTGTTCCTCACCCTGGAGATCACCGAGATCGTGCTGTTCATCGGCGCCTTCAGCGGCAGCGCCTCGATCACCAAGATCGGCGGCATCATCGGCGTCATCACGGCGGTCGTCGCCTGGTACACCTCGGCCGCGGGCGTGTCGAACGGCATCCCGGGCGGGAAGATCAGGCTCCCGGTCGGAAAGGCCCTGGTCAGCTCGGCCAGCTAACAGCTCCTTCAGCATGCTCACCGGATCCGCCGGCGTCAGGTACCGTCCTGGCGCCGGCGGACTCGTGTTCGGGCCCCTCCCCATCGTGACGGAAGGTACGGTCGATATGCACGTGACTGGCACCCTTTTTCACTCCATGAGGAGGAGTACGACATGCGCCTGCACGACGGGGCTCAGCATGACCTGTCGGTCCAGGTGGCCCGGGCGGTGAAGGTGAAGGCCCGGCCCTGGAGGTCGCTGCTCGCGCTGCTGCTCGCGATCGCGGCGGCGGGTGTCTCCGAGTGGGCGCACCACTCCTTCCACCATTACTTCGACACCAGCGAGCCCGGCACCATCCCCAGCCAGCTCATCGCCGCGGGCTGCGCCCTGGCCTTCGCCCTGTTCGGCACCATGACCACCTACGGCCTGTCCAACCAGGCCCGCACGGCGCTGGAACTGAGCCACTCCAGCACGTCCCACGCGGCGATGGTGCGGTACGCGCTGCTGCTGATCGGGGCGCTGTCCACTCTGGTGATCACCCTGGGGCTCTTCAACATCCCGATCGGCCAGCTTGTTCTCGGCGGGGCGCTGACCAGTGTCGTCTTCGGCCTCGCCGCCCAGCAGTCGCTGGGAAACGTGTTCGCCGGCCTTGTCCTGCTGATCGCGCGCCCGTTCCACGTCGGCGACTCCGTCCGGCTGCGCGCGAGCCTGATCGGCGCCACCGGCATGATCGACGGAACCGTCATCGATATCGGCATCACTTACGTCCGCATGGATACCGGCGAGAGCATCATGTCCATCCCTAACTCCATGGCGCTGGCCTCTATCGCCGGCCCGGCGCCGACCCCTCCGGATACCTGACAAATACCGGTTAATCCTGAAAAAGCGGAAGAAACACCCCGGATAAACGAATGATTCAGCTTGCCTGATTCAGCGCCCGCGGCCGTACCGCTGATCCCGGGGCGCGCCCCGGTTCTCCGGACGGCCGGGAGGCTGCCCGTTCGGGACGAAACTCGGACCGCCCTGGCCGCCGCCCGGGCGGGGGCCGCGGGAACCCGGAGCGTCACCGTATCCCGGACGGCCGTAGCCTGGACCGCCGCGGCCTCCCCCGTTCGGGGCGCCTCCGGGATACCCGCCGCCATTGCGCGCGTCCGGGTAGCCGCCGCGTCCCGCCGGCCGCTGCGGAGGCTGCTGGCCGCCCCGGGCCGGGCGGCTGTGCCGGCCGGTGACGTTGCCGCCGCCGTTCGGGCCGTTGCCGCCGCCGTTCGGGGAGAACGAGGGCGTGAAACCGGGCCGGGCCTGCGTGCCCGTGCCGTTGCCCGCCGCGGGCGGGAACGGAGAGCCGTTGCCGCCGCGCCCGCTGGCGAACGGGGAGCCGTTCGCGGCCGGGGCCGGGTAGTTGCCGCTCGGGTAGACGTCGGTGCCGGGGAACCCGGCCGGCTTCGCGGGCTGGAATCCGGGCGCCGCCGGCTGCTGGCCGCCGAAACCGGGGTAGGACTCCCCCGCCGGGTAACCCGGGTCCCCCGCCGGGTAACCCGGGTCGCCGGGCTGGACGTTCCCGTTCGGGAAGCCGTTCCCGTTCGGGAAGCCGTTC
>Ga0131853_10003263_pt1 | contig 29123 bp, 21 predicted proteins | sample TergutLab28metaG_FD_92764 | JGI IMG/M metagenome (GOLD analysis project Ga0131853, IMG submission 92764) | Labiotermes labralis P1 segment gut microbial communities from Petit-Saut dam, French Guiana - Lab288 P1 (version 2) (version 2) | ecosystem: Host-associated > Arthropoda: Insects >... | reverse complement strand
AGAGGAAATGAACCCCCCCCCCCCACATGCTCGAAGAACTGGAGAAAGCTATTAAGCAGCTCAAAAATAATAAGGCACCGGGAGCAGGTGGATTAACGGCAGAACTTTTTAAGCAAGGTGGAATAGAACTTAAAAATCTGATGCTCAAATTAATTGATAAGGGAGAATGGCGAATTAGAACTAATCAAGAACTTTATCAATTGTATGATGAGAAAGACATTGTGAAGTTTTGTAAGTTGAGTAGACTGAGATGGGCAGGACATGTCATGCGCCAGGATGATGACGACTTAGCCAGGAGAGTCCTCCTTAGTGAGCCAGGAGGAAAGCGCCCCAGAGGTAGACCCAGGTTGTGCTGGGAAGATGGAGTGAAGGAAGCTGTAGCAAAGCTAGGATGTAGAAATTGGACAGTAGCCGCCTGAAACCGGAAAGGATGGAGGAAACTCTTGAAGGAGGCTGAGGCCCACCCTGGGCTGTAGTGCCATTGGAAGAAGAAGAAGAAGGTTTTTATGTCATGTGATATTTGCTTGATTAGTACTCCATAATTAATATCAGAGCCAAATTTTTAGAGTATTATTGTAGTGAACAGTGACAAGCATGTCTCTCAGTGAGCATGTCACTGTCAACACTCTCATCCATAGAAGAAAAGTTTTCTTCATGTTCTTCCATTCATATCGTCTGATATGTAGCGCTTTTCAAACAACCTGATGATGGACTCAGGTGAATGTCACTCCAACCAGGGCTAATCGACTGCCACACCAGTGCTTTTGATTGTTTTATGTTTTCACCTGTTAGTGGGCAGTTCCCATGTAGCAGCCATTGCCCATACAGATGACAGTTTCTGAATGGTTTGTTAACTGCTATGTCAAGAACTTGTGTGGTCACTACATCCGTTGAATAAAGAGAGACGAACTTGATGCCAGTTGCTTTATTATTTACTTATTTACTGCTCAACATGTTTCGGATGTTAGTACATCCATCCTCAGGAGCCTGCGACTTATCTGATGCGTTATTACATGGGTTGTATTGTTCTGTAAGGATAGAGTTTGATGCATTAGCATAGTTATTTAGTGGCAAGTGTTAGTCGTGATGTGCATGGTTGTTTGAGAAAGTGTGTTTCTGCAAATGTGGCTGGTCTTACTGTACAATGACCCTACTCAAACCCCTAAACAATCCAAACATACTCTTGCCATACGAACAGTACTATATCCAATCCCTCCACCACGAAGGAAAACTCATTCCGGAGCAGAGCCCAGGAGAAACAAACCCACTATTCCAAATGGCCATTAACCCCTAACCCCCACATTCCACATGAACAGACCAGTAGTGTTTCAGCCTGCATACGAATACCACACCACCCCAGCCATACCAAAACGTAACACCAACACACATCGAACAAGGTATGTGTAAGCTCATATATAAGACATCAGAATACATACATGAAACATTAGCAAAACATACCATACACAAAGAAAACTCAATAACCATAAGACACTGCACCAGCCACATTTGCAGAAACACGCTTTCTCAAACAACCACGCACATCACGACTAACACTCGCCACTAAATAACTACGCTAATGCATCAACCTCTATCCTTACAGAACAATACAACCCATGTAATAACGCATCAGATAAGTCATAGACTCCTGAGGGTGGATGTATTAACATCCGAAACATGTTGAGCAGTAAATAAGGAAATAATAAAGCAAGTGACATCAAGTTGGTCTCTCTTTATTCAACTATCAAGATGATGCACGGTCCACTAAACATAAGATTCACTAGATCTGTTTGAATATTAAATTGGAATTTTCATTTTCTCTGTGTCTGAAATGGGGGGGGAAGCCTGGCAGTGAATGCATTAAACAGCAATTTGAAATAAGTGTGAGAAACAAAGTTCATATGTAAATTATAATTTTCTCTTTACCAGCTCTTAAAAACAACTCAAGCCAGCAGCCATATTTTATCAAGCCTTGACAATTAATACACTTAAAGTAACAAAAATCAGTCTGGTGAAGTATTTCTCTTATAAATTTGCATATTTAGAGAAGTTCCTCACTGCCTGTGGCTTCAGACTGATTCTCTTTGCCTGCCATGACTTGTGTTTGACCTAACAGTGAAATATTCTGGAGTAGTTTTACTTTACACCTAATGTCTTTTACCTTTCATTATTCATGATACTTGCACTTGGAATTCTCTGGTGCAATTTTTTTTTCTGCATAATACAGGGGAGTGGATCTATGACACATCGAAGATTGTATCACACCATTATTACAAGAACATTTTTTGCAAACTTCAAAAGGTGATTACTCATGTTAATTCTTGTGTTAAAATGCAATTTTGTTTTCAGGACCCATTTGGAGAGGAAAGAGGTACCTTCCAGTACCGAAACATACTAACAAGATTGCAGGCATTGCATGTAAAGCTAAGTGAAAAATGCAACATTATTGGAGCATTGAGTGATAAAACAACTTCAGACAACGAGTGTTCTAGTGATTCTGACTTGGATCAACCAGATGAACCATCAGGTTTAGTGAATAGTTGATGATTGAGGTTTCCAGTACATATGTGTACTTGTGTTGTCTTATTCTGAAGTACAGTGGAGATGGAGTGTAGGACCAACTGCCATTGTATAAAAGGTTCCTTGATTTGAAATATGTACCTTTGTTAATGGGACAGCAGTTTCGTCAGAGTTTTGGGGCCAGACTGTATTACGAAGCAAACAGTATCTGAATCTTGAGTTATTGTGAGATATAACATTTGCAATGTGGCTAAAGATACAATTCAGGCAAATTAATTAGGCAGGTGTTCTTACAATTTTAATTTATTATGGAAATTCTGAGTTGAAAATGCTTGAGCTTTTGGAGATTAGGTGTTCTTAACTTCTGGGAGTGGAAGTTTTGCCCTGTCTTTCTTTCTCCAGTCTCTGAAATTCATGTCATATGGTAAGCATTCAATGATATGACATTCTTATCGAATTTGCGCAGTTAACAAGTATGTTGTAATACTTCAGATACGCATCTTCAGTTATTGCTGTGATGTGTCACCAGCTGTTACTGTCTGAAATTAAAGTCAGCATTAGCACTGTATTCGTGAGTGGGAGAGGAAGTAGTGTACGGCATGAATGGTAGTGTTCCAAGAAGTTTCTGTTAGCAGTGGGTGTTACTGTTCAGTCAAAATGTACAGTATTACTGGTTATTGTAAGAAACAAGCATATATGGAATTTATTGTATCTCGCTTGTCTTTGCTTTATTTTGTCCTTCCTTTACTTTTTGTTTTTAGCTTATCCAAGAGACTGGCATGTTAGTATCACTGGTGACTTTACTTGGTAATGAGCTTCATATTGATGATGATGATGATGATGCAGAAATAAGATTGTGTGATACCAGTGACAAGAAGATGTGAACTTCTGTAGAAATAAAAGTTGCTTTGGAATCCCTTTACAAAATTCATTTTGGAACCATTATCACCATTTCTTGTGAGTTTGGAAAGGACTTCCTAGCTTAAAGTTGCTGGAATGAAAATTTTGAAGTTATCAATACATGTATTGTGTTTGTACTATACTGCTTATATGAAATTTGAGGTTTTTGTGATAGTGAAAATATAGATTGTGTTGTGCATTGCGTAGTATTTAGTCGCTACATGACATTTTAGAGATAATTACTGTCACCATCTTGAGGATAGTAGACTACAAGACCCATTTTAAAAACATGTTGCCTACAGTTTTCAGTATGACTAAAATATATTGCTCTTTTATGTTTCCAGAAGTACGGCTAGTTCATAGTCACACCACCCACATGTCTATTTACTTACCATTAAACTGTTTTTTTGGTCATAGACTGTTCTGAGTACATGTTTTGAGATTGACAAAGGCGTTAATAATGAAAACGTATTCACTAAGCTTATTGATATACATTTTTGTTATTTAATTTCCCTTGCGATGTAATGTAGGAAGCCAGGTAGGTAGTGACAGTTGTCTAACATTGTTTTAATGTGAAACAATAAATACATTAGAAGTTAATTGTTACTAGTATGGCTTATTATGAGAAGTAAGGACAATTCAGTAATGCACCACAGCTTGCATGTGTTACACACAGTGATGGTATTCAGTAATGAGTGCTTGTCTATCAATTTTTGTTAGTATGAGTTACTTAAAAGTCCTTGTTTATTTTTAATGGTTGTTGGTGCAGTCTCCCGCCCTTGTATGAGGTACAGTTTATCTTACTCAATGTTACAGTGCACGAAAAAAGGTGGTGGAATTATGTATTTGCATGGACTAGGCAGCAAGCCCCACCAGCATTGGAGTTCATCTCAGAGAAGTGAAGTATATCCAGTTCTTTGAATGGGCTCACTGCAACTGATTTGTTGTATTGTCTCTGGCACCACATTGAAGTCATTACATTATATCTTGTTTAAAAATTACATAAATATCTGTCTAGATATTGATATAATTGTTGTGCCACAACACAACAGAATTGACATGTTAAAATTATTTATTCTTTATTATTCACATTTATTTATACAGCCCCTGCCCTTGGGTTAGCAACATTTCTTCCCCTCCCCAAACAAGAGTGATGGAAGCAGGGGTAGTGGTGTTACTGTGTGTGCGTGTGCGCACGTGCTCATGCATGCACGTGTTAAGAGTGCATGCATGTGCATCTTGCATTATGGGATTGAACCTAGCATGCAGAATATCATGGTATAACACAGTACCTGTTTGAAGGACATAGTGAACATTAATTTACAGTGCTATGGGAAAAGGTACTTGTACAATGGAACCATCACCATTCTTATATATGTTTTTGTAATGGAGAATCTTTAGTTGATGCAGATTTTTGTACAGAGTAGGAGTGACACAATAAATTATAATCCTAGTTTAAATACTTATACATAATCCTCTAAAACTCTGATCATTTGTGGAAGATAACTTTATTCCAGTATAGTAAATTCCTTGCTTATATTTCCAGAGGTTCATGCTTGAAATATGTAGGTTTTATCTATCTGTTGCATTTACATTGTGTGCATCTGGATTGATTCAGAATTTTTTCATGTTGTTCACAACCAAGGATATTGGTTGCATTTGGAGAAGGAGGTGTAACTTTCAGGTATTGTATAAAGAACCAAATATGACAGTGGCCATAAAGATAGCAATTTATGTTGGGTTGGTCATGTGTAGGAAGAGAAACAGATGCTAAAGACTCCTGTAGGCAGAATAAAAAAAAAAAGACAGAAGTCCAAAACAAAATGGGCTGGATAAAGTTACTGGAGACAAGGAAACCCGATGGCAATGTGGTATGGAGGAGCTCTGGTAAATTGGAGGAACTCCTATAGGCAGCCAAGACTTATGAGGGTTTGTAGAGCTGATGACAATGTATTTTCCAGGCAGCAAAAAAATATGAAAATTTGCAAACATTTCCCCACAAATTGTGTAAACCTTAGTTCAGAAATGATATATTCAGTGTACTTTTCCAACATAACATTGGTGGAAATTTATAAGCCAAGAAATTCTACTTGCTGAGTCAATGTGAAAATGAACTAACCACAAGTGCATTTCAGTGGTTGTTTGTGGCAATTTATTACACCAGGCCTGGGGCCAGCATTGTTATAAGATTAATTAGGTGTTCATTTTCCACATTTATTTTTAAGGGGTGCTTAATCTTGGTCTCTTCGGTGGGATTTAATTGCAGAAATTCGGATGCCCTGTAAATATGTGAGCCCGTTTGTATTGCAACTGTTAAAACATTTACAAACGTGCTTGTGAAAACAGTTATAAACAGCTGTCAACGTGGCGCAGTGTTGGAAGTGTTAGAAAGTGAAAAAAAATATGTGATGCCCACATTCGAACACGGCTGCATTTTCTGCAGCCCGATAAGCGGTATAGCTCGTGTCTCCCACAATCCGCCCTAGCTGTTCTGAACCTAGCATGCAACGTCTGGGTAGGGTACAGCCCGCTCGCTTTTGTTCTCCCCAGGGCTTAGTGTCCGCCCCGGGGATTCGAATTTAAGATAATTTCAATCACATTATGTTGAAGAATGTACGTACCGAACTGAAACTTCTATTCGGATAATGGGCTTAATTTTTCTCAAATTTTTTGTGAGTGCTACAGCGCTTTTAAGCGAGCCGCCAATGCTCCGCATGTACGTTTGGTTGTACAGTATTGATACACGAGAGTGTGTGTTAATTATGACCATCTCATGCAGCAGTTATATGAACAGCTTAGTAACGACAATGAGGTCCGAATGAAAATCATTGAACGGTTATATGTAATCCATGATGTAAGGACTGTGCTAGGAAGCACGCTGATCGATTGCACTATGGCGTAATCGATAGTGATTTTTTTTTTTACCTCTGTACCCTTCGGTGCAACCCTACACCATACATAATAAACCCATGGGAATGATCTGTCGTCCATGGCGCGCATGGAGGGGAGGAGCTCACGTCTTCCGTTGTTGTGATATCCGTAACTCTGATACAGGACTTGTACGATCCGTGCGTAGATCATTGCTGGTGAATGTCTTTTCAAATGCGATGAAAGTGCAAGTAGCATTTACTATTTCACCGAGTGAAGGAGTATGTGAAGATGTTAGTTAAGTGTGTGGATAGCGTAAAAAGTCTAACGGTGTTAGTGGCTGAGGTATGTAATTGGTTGAGGTTAAAAACTGAACGTTGTTTTTTGGTTATCAGAATTTATATATTGAATTAAGGTTGGTTAATTTTTAACAATGTAAATGAATTCGAAATTATAGGTAATTGTTTCGTAGTGACCACATTTCGAAACGCTTCCGTTTGCCCAATGGTAAGTGGGAAAGCGTATTCGGTAGTGTTGTCGTGCGGTGGGAACCCTCGGTAGGAGCCAAATGTTTTTCTCTTCAAACTGTGGACTTTCGCCTTTTTCAACTGCCCCCCCCCCCCCCATAATTTAATGAATTCCGCGAGCTTATTCACTCGAAACAAAGCGGTCACGCCGTGAATTCGACATTTCCATCTAGAATGCGTGGAGCTATACGTCATCTCCCCTATATCTGTCATGGCATGTTGTTGTATTAAGGGGGCACCTTTAAATTCGTTAGGCCTGTGTTAAGTACATAAAGTGAACACATAATAGCGAAGTAACGTAAGCCAATCAGTATCTTCCCCAAAATGTTTATGGATTTTGCTAAAGTGTTGCATTAGTTTGTGGGCCCTGTGATTCTTTCATGTGGAGCTGAAATGTAACCCAAAGTATTTGAAAGAATCATTCAAAAAATCACTTCACTGCATCGGTGTGTTTAGTTATTGAATGTGACTGTAATGCCCTGTTCTGGAATGTTATTGCCAGCAGTCAGAGCTGTACTTTGTGGTGCTGATTTTTGATTAAGCTGTTTCCTTACAGTGTGTATGTTAAACATCAACACCAACTAGCCCCATACCTTCAGGTCGGTTTTTTGTGGCACAACAGGCAGAGCAAGTGTACTACACAGGTACTTTATATATATATGTGTTAAAAAAAAAAAAGAAGAGTGTAATAGAATACCTTATCAGTCTTGTTGTAGGTAGAAGTGATTGGAGGTGGAGAAGTGACAGGTTGTGCAAAATGTTCCATGTTCTGCAGTAGCTCTTGCAACATTGTGCTGTGTCCTTGAAAGGACTAATTTTATGATACCAATTACAGCTAGTTATGTAGTTAATACATACCTATGTTGTGTGTGTGTGTGTACACACACACACAGATGATGATTGTAAAGTACACACATCCGTGATGCACTAGTGTATGGCTGTATTGTCATGTTTTTAGTATTGCAATTGATCAGCAGCAACCCAGACATTTAGGCTGTTGTTATATTTGTTTCCATGACTCATACTGGTTTGATTATGGATGTACACAAGAGGGAAGGGTGTATTTAAAAGGGAACTTAATTTTTTATATGAAAGAGCACTATAAATTAGTGTACTCAGTGTGCTGCTACATTCAGCTAAGGATTTTTTTTTGTACACGTGGTTACTTATTTATATTTTGAGATTATAGAGACTCTACACCTTTGCATATGCTGTATTTTTTTGAATGATAGACTTTTTTTTATAAGTTATAAGTGGGATGTAAAATCTACAGATATATATGAAACAGAGTGTTGTCACCATATATACATTTTCTGCTTGCTTCTTTAGGCTCGTGATATTATGCAAATAGTAGGGAAAATGGAGAGGCACTATGAATGTGTATTTAATTGTTACAGTTTGACAAAATGGCATCTGGGAAAAAAATTGATGATTTACCAAATGAGATACTTCTGAAGGTATTCACTTACTTGAGCATTGGAGAGTTGGCAATGTCAGTACAATACGTGAGCGAGCGCTGGCGGGAAGTGTCTCAAGATGACAAGCTATGGAGAAATGCTGTCTTCAGTCCCCGTAAAGATGTAACTGATGAAGAAATAGTAAAATATGTGGAAAACATGCCAGCACTGACATCATATTCTGCCACACGAAAAACATCGAATATTGTAATTGATGCTTTGTGTGAATGTTGTAGAAATGTAAAAAGTATAGATCTTCATCCTTCACATTGCATGACAGTGTCCCTTATGCAGAAAATAGTACAGAATTTTCCACAAATTGAATCTCTGAAAGTTCTGCTACCATATCCTGTGTTTTTAGAACAATTAAAAGTTGCTGAACTTATTGGACGGTGTCAGTCATTAAAAAGTTTAAGTTTAGTGGGATACTGTCAGCACAGAGCATTAGTTTATGAAGGAGTTTTGACACCAATAGCTGAGGGCTGTCCAACATTGCAACATGTTCACCTAGGAGACTGTGGCCCAATAAATGAAGATATCCAAAATTTACTAGGAAGAAAGCGACATAAACTTATGTCATTTTCTTGTAAAATCTTTGTGACAAAAGATATAGCAGAATATATAAGTGAATGCACCAAACTTGAACACCTTGACATTGAGAACTACAATGATGGTTTATCATATGATGATATTCAGTCTCTCATAAAATTGACAGGCTTGAGATCTTTTGCATTCCGTTTTTGTTCAGAAGATGTTTTGAATAATCTGCCGATGATCTTCCGAAGTGGATCATTTTCACAGCTGGTGCATCTTGATTTAAGTGAATCATACTACATCAATGATATACTTATGAACTCGGTCTTTGAAAATTGCCCTCAGTTACGACATCTGAACATTTCTGGTGGTCAGAGCCTACAAAATGATGGACTTAGGTATATTGGAAGATGCAGCCAGTTAGATCATCTAGATTTATCAGTTTGTATGGATCTCACAGATGGTAGTATGAAGTATGTTGGTGCAGGTTGTCACAATCTGAAGAAACTTGACATATCAGCATGTTATAAGATGACAGACAAGGCAATTGAATACATTGTGAAATGCCAAAATTTGCAAGTTCTCAAATTCAATTATAATGACCTAACAGGATCTAACTTCCACCTCATCTCTACTCACCTTCAACACTTGGATGAATTGCATCTTGAGAATTGCAAATATTTGAATGAATTATACATAGATGAGCTGCATAAAAAAATGGCACACTTAAAGATTATAGTAGCACGGCGATGTAAGGAAACATACCTTGATCCAGAAGAGGCTGTTCTTCTCCTCGATTGATGAATCTTCATTCTCACAAGTATAAAATATGTGGGGCAGGTCGTGGGATTGAGCGATTGTAATGAGAAGTGTATGAAGTGCGTCATATGTGAGTCATTAGACACAATGTGGAAGTCTGCACAAGTTCAGTCTTTGTTCCACTCCAGATTGTGGAATAGGCTTGGTCTGGGTAGTACAGATTGATTGTGTTTGAGTTTGGGCCTGGTTCTCATTGTAGCAATCATATATTATGTAGAATATTTTCAGCTCCTTTAGGCAGTTCATTTTGTGCAAAACAGAAGTTATGGTTCTTCTCATCAGATGTATCTGATACCCATGACTATGTGGACCTGGCACCAGTTCAATAAGCAGAAGGAATTTTAGTGTGGCCAGGGTACCAGTGTAGGAATGTCAAACCAGTTTAAGCTTTGAGTACTTCCATCTGTTTCTGCACAGTAGCCTGTAGTATATGACAGTGAAATTGGGTTTGGTCAGGATCTGGACACAATTATCGCTAACTTGATTTTCTTGGGGATTTTTATGGCTGCCCCCACCCCCCAGCAGTAGTTAAGGAAAACACCTTACAAATTTGGTATCCAGTAATTGTGTACCATAAAATAACTTCAGATGTGTTTAAGGCATCATTACATCATTTGAGGTTTGTTGGTGTGTGCATTACAAGGAACTTGTGTAGGCTGCCTGCCCTTCGATCAATTCAGGCTTGAATAAAAGAGTCATCCTTCAGTTGGTTTAGGTTTGGGATGAGGCTCACTTTTTCTTAAGGTGGGCAGGGTAAAATTCCAGATTTCTGGACCATGCAGAACTGAAGTATAGGGTGCATATTCCATGTGAGCTTGCTTGCAATCTGAACACCGGACAAGTGGTATTCATATATAGTCATATAAGTTATGTTATGTTGCTATATTAATTGCTGTTACTTTAAGTTTTATAAGGTAATGCAGTGGATCATACATTGTTACTGTTTGTAGGAGCAAGATAATGTCAGAACCTGGGGGTGAGGGGCTTCATTTGAGACTGTTAGTCATATGCAAGATGATGTCATTTGTTGATGTTGATTTTTAAAGGACTTGGAAGGTAATTATCTTGACACAGCCTGGGGAATAATGAGGCCAGGTAATTGATGTCAAGGTACAGGCACTGCTATAGAGTTACCGTGTTTTCTATAATAGCCCTTATACCATTGTCCCTGATGGGGCCTGAAATTTGTTGAATTATGCAGGCAGACAAGATCTGTTACGCGCTGGGAATATTATATTCTAAGTTTGGGGGTTACATAATTCATCAGGTTTTTTTTTTTTTTTAATGTCACAGGAGGGGCAGTATTTGTTTGGGCCCTTGTATTCATTCATTCATGTATTTAGTTCCATATATCCACTTACAGGAGCATCCCAAGGATATGGAGACAGTCACAATGTGATACACAATATATCTGTTGAATTACAGACATCATAACCGAATACAATTGTATATAAAATTTACATAATAAATTATCAGTACATCATGTCATTATTTATTATAAACTAGAACATACCTTATTCCTTGAAATTAAAAAATTCATCCATAGAATAAAAAGAATTATCCAGGAGAAACCTCTTTAAGGTCTTTTTGAACACTTTTGTCTCATTCAGTGTACTTTTATGGAAGTCAGCAAATGATTAAAAACTCTAATTCCAGCATAATAGACTCTTTTTTGGTATTTTGTTAGGCAAGATAAAGGGGGATGTAGGTTATTGCTATTCCTAGTTTTTCTTGTGTACAATTCTGCTGCAGCCATAATGGTGTATTGATCTTTTGATGGTTATAAGGAACCTGTATTTTCAACAATGCAACAAATAAAAGCACAGTTCTACCAGAATATTTGTCTGCTGACTACACTTGACTTACATGTTGTGTTTTTTGAGCCTACATACTATTCCAGTTCCAAGCCAATCACTGACCTTCCACGTGTAGCAACAAATGTACTACTGTGATACGTGGCATTGGAGGGCTTCAGAAATTACAATAAACTGGTGTTAGTGTTCAGAGTCATATAAGGAAAATGGGATTGTAGATCATATACAGATTTTAACAATGCTACACAAGGGTCCTTCCATGATCCAGGGGGTTAGTCACTGACCTCTCACAACAGAGGCCTGAGTTCAAACCTAGATCAGTCCAGATGAGATTTGTGGTGGATAAAGTGGCACTGGGACAAGTATCTCCATAAGCAGTTCTGTATTCACCTGTCATTGTGATTCATTTTTCTGTCACTTGCTGCTACATAATCTTACCAGTAGATATTGTTAAATAATACTTACTTACTCCATTGTGCAGAGTCCTTCTTGAGAAGCTAACTGGTTTGCAGCTAGTCAAGAAATTCCCCACATTTCACGGAACCCGAAGGTTCATTACCGCACTCACAAGTGTCCGTCACCTGTCTCTATCCTGGGCCTGCCCAATCCAGTCCATATACCCACATTCTACCTCCTGGAGATCCATCCTAGTATTATTCACCCATCTATGCCTAGGCCTCCCCAGTGGTGTCTTTCTCTCTGGCTTCCCCACCAAGACCCTATACACCTCCAGCTCATCTCATTCTTCTCGATTTTATCACCCACACAATATTGTATGAGGAGTACAAATCATGTAGCTCCTCGTTATGCAATCTCCTCCATTCCCCCATTACCTTGTCCCTCCTAGGTCCAAATATTCTCCTCAACACCATGTTCTCAAACACCCTCAGCTTCCTTTCCTCCCTCAATGTCAACGACCACGTTTCACACTCATACAAAACAACAGGCAAAATTATAGTTCTATATATCTTGATCTTTAAATTTTTGGATAGCAACCTGGAAGACAAAAGATTCTGCATCAAATGATAGCAATCATTTCCTGACCTCAATCTGCTCTTAATTTCTTCCGCAATAGAATTTTGATTTATTAAAGTTGTTCCCAAATATTTAAATTCTTCCACCCTCTCGAAGGTACTATTATCAATCCTCGCACTGTGAATTCGTCCTGCATTCTGATCTCGAGACATTGTTAAATAATATACTTAAAAAAGAAAGACCACCATCCACAATTTATGGATGGATGAAAGATAAGGTCAAGTGTAAATGGTTTATAGATGCTTATTTCATTGCATGTGTTATGTTTTATTCAAAGTGCTGCCCACCAGTTTGACTGGGAGTAAGGAATAAAATGAGTAGGCTGGAATGCATCAAGAGACCAGACGTTTATTACAATAATGGAAACCAAGGATGCACAGTCTCATGTTCTTTAATGAGAAAGGGGTTTTTTTTTTTTTTTTTTTCTATATTACAAAGTCCTACCAGGCCAGTGTAAGACTTTCTCTGGTGACTGGACTTCAGTCAATGCAAGTTTCTAGGAATGTCATGAACCAAGTCATATTTTGATTTTTAATGTTAGTATTACATTGACAGGATAAATACTTCACACAACACAGCCCTACAAATAGTTCAGTTGGAAGAACAGAAGCCATAAACAAGACAAAATGTGTCCCTCAAGGGGCACAGCAGGATGCCATAGTATTATTTAAGCCCGTGGGCCATTTCATTGTTCACTTTACATATGACAAGTAACATCACAGGAGCCTTTAGATGCACCATACACAACCTGCAATGTGTTGGAAAAGTATGTCTCTGTTATGTCATCCCAAGTGAATGAAGTGTGTGACTGGTTGAGACTTCATTCTTTTTGGGTTGTGGATCATTCTTGTGGATAATATTTAAACTCTGCACAATCAATTGAAACACAGTTGCCACATTTAATGCTGCTGCTGGAGGTAACATTTAAATGCCTGATGAAGGGGTTAAACTTTATGGAGAGTTACCACATTCACATGTCACAAAGGTACACTGTATTTTTTGAAGGTGTAAAGGCAATGAAAATTTCTACAGGCCAGAATGTCATGCATCAATTTGTGGTCTCTTTTCATGTATGCTTTGAATAGAAAATTTATTATAATGAGCAGCAGTGGCCAAAAAAAAAAAATAGTGATGTACAAAATTAAATTCTTAACTGATTAGTGATATAAATTTTCTGTAATTTACAGATGATGAATGAAAACTGTATTGGAATTACTGATTTCAGAACATCATCAATGCACAAAACAGTACTGTACAAGGCATTTCACATACATTACTTTCTTGAGGTATGTAATTTTTGTAGGTGGTGGTTAACCTACTGTGTTTTATGTTGATGCACATACAGTATCACTTTCACATTGACTCAGAAATGAAGAAAGCTGCCTCTCCTAAGTTAACATCAGGTTCCTCATTGACAGTATAATCTCGTATAATTTCCAGACTGGGCATCATCACCTGAAGTTCGTGCACACACTTTTCATCTAGTGCAACACAACCCACAATGTCAAGTTCAGTCAAATGGATAAGGTTTGATGGTATCAGAAGAAAATTGGTTCCCAAGAATTGAGGATTCCATGCAATACTAAGGACCTCCAATTCTCTACATTTAAGTATGTTGTCCAATACAGCATCTGTCATTTCAGGTAATGACGGAATAGACAGGTACTTCAGTTTCTGACAGCCTTTGCAAACATATTCAATGCTCTTATTTGTCAGTTGAGGGGAATATCCAATATCAATATGCTTCAGTCTTGGACATCCAGCACCAACATATTCCATACCTTTGTCTGTTAGTGAAAGACTATAAGGAATTGAAAGATGTTCTAGGTTCTTGCAATTCCCAATATGCTGCAAACTATCATCTGTTATGCTGTTCTCTCCTAAACTAAGAGACTTGAGATGAGGGCAGTTCATAAAAATCCCAGTTACTGCTGTTTCATCCACATCACATTGAAATAAGTCTAGTTTAATTAATTTAGACAGTGCTTGTTTCTTAAATATGTTGGGTATATCAAAATATAACAGTTTCAAACTGTGCAGTTTCGATAGCTTTTTGAGGAACTTTGTGTATGTACTTGGAAAATCATGGTTGTTGTTTTCATACCAGAGATTTTGCAAATTATCACAGCAGTCAGTTAAGAGTCTATGGGATATTGATGATATATAGCATCTGACAGAGAAAAACAAAAGCTGTTTTCCCCTTCTTTTCAGAAGATACTGAACATCGTGATCTTGGAACTTGGTGTATCCCAAATCTAAGTGTAGTAGAGCTGGACATCCTTCAGCAATTGTTTCAAGTATTCTATCTGCAACTTCGTCAACATATTTTTCAGTGAAATTTAGTGTTGTCAGATTCTGAAGTTGTCCTACCAGAATGGCACAATGTAACTGATCGGATTGTTTGGGGAGAGGGATATGCAGAATTTCTAAGTGGGGATATTTTTTTACAATATTTTGTAATCTGGAATTACTCAGTTTATGGGTCCACATGAATTCTATGCGTCGAATGTCTCTGCAGTATTTGCACATTGTTGAAATAATGTTTTTTGTGTTTGTTCCTCGAGCTGGACAGAAGGCTTTTAGTGCTGGCATATTCACCAGATGTCTTGCTATTTCTTTATCAGTCATCTTGTATTCAGGACTGAAAACTTGGTTCTTCCATAGTGAATCATCTTGTGTCACATCCTTCCAGTGTTTGTTAACATGTTGCACAGACAATGCAAGGTCTTCAATACACAAGTTTGAGAATATCTTCAGCAACATCTCATCAGGTAAATCTGTAATATGCTTACCACAGGCCATTGCTGGGGACAGAAGAGATCCAACAATTGGTAAACTGGAACAATACTACAGCACTCTTCTGTTTGGCATTATGTCACTTTATGTAGGCCTACACATATAAAGTGCTGTTGCATTAAAAACCCTGTAATAACAAAAACTTATTAACCAAATTAAAATTTTTGAAATGATTTTAATATCAAAATACTTGCCACAACACACCTTAACAGCACTGTAAGCACTCATCTTCAGTTACAGATTTGATACATTTTATGGAATTAAAGATTATAGCAATTTGTAAAATGTATTATTCTGTTTAGAGTATATACTCAAACCATTTAATTTCTTTAAAATGTAGACTGTCTGCAGACCACACACATCTAACAGTCCAAGAATTTTTAGCATGGGAGTCGTGTGTTCATGCTAGCATTTCAACGTTCGAGTTACTGTGGAACTTCTGTGTGGTTTCTAGTTGCACTGAAATTTTGTATCAGGGGTGGTTAGCTGGATGTGCTTTGGGAACCACAAAGTAGGAGGCAAATTAGAATAGAGCCATATATTAACAAAATAAAACAAAGTAGAATCAAATATTTTTCCTTTATTTGATGGCTTCTTATTTCTGTCAATACATTAATTGCAGATATGACTCATCTTTCTTTATAGATCTTTAAAAACGCCATTCACCATCAATCTCATGTGCATGTAAACTTTCTGAATACAGTACTATTGTTCACAGGCAATTTACATGAGCTCAAGCAATGATGTAAGAGCTGCAAGAAGCATGCAAGGTGTGCTGTGGCCACCCCTGCTCTATATGGAACAGTAGCTCATATTAACTGATATGAAATTTTATAAATATGCAGTTGCAGTGTAATGAGCAATCAAAATCACACAATCAATTAACAGTCATAAGTTAGTGTACCTGATAGCATAATATAAAATGGATCACATGGGGGTGGGCTGGATTCATTTGGCCCAAGACAAAGGCCAAAATTAAAACTTTGCGTTCCATAAAATGCGGGGAATTTCTTGACTAGCTATGTAACTATCAGTTTCTCTCAAACAACTCTGCTACAAATAGTTTAAGTATAAGAAATATTAGGGATTTCCTTGTATTGTTTGATGATGTACAAATCAAGCCATCATTGTGCAGTAAACATATTTTGTACTGTACTCCCTACGTCTGTTAAAATTTTCAGTACAGCAGACCTGCTGCCTAATTCATAGTATAGTTTTGTTCATTCATGGAAGAAATAGTGCGGCAACCATTGCAGTATGTGGTGTAGATCCCTGACTCACAGTTGCACTTGTGTAGGCACATGGGGTTGCATCTGCCCCCATCTCATTTGCTGCCTACAGAATGTACATACTTTGACCATACACTTTACACAGTTTTTAGAATTGTTGCCAGTGTATATTAATTATGTCTTGCAAGGGTGATGTGTATGCCAATGAAAAATCTAAGAATAAAAGATGAAGGGAAATGATGTCTCTGTTACAGAAAGTGGAGGTGTAGGCTAAGTTGGACAGGAGAACATTGCTGCTGTTGAAAGTGCCTTGCGGCATAAACGAACTGACAATATAGCGAGAAAAATGAACACATGATATGTGGAAGTATTAGTGTTGGTGCTCCGTCATGTGCACAAATTTCTTGTATAATTTGTCATTACCACTTTCTTGAAAATATGGCAAGGGCCATGTGTGTAATGCTGGAATACAGGCAAAGAAAGGGTTCCAAGTGAGTGGTGCTGTCATGAGGGAGAAGCCATGCCAGTAATGGCTGGTCTGAAAACTGTATCTGGAGCCCATGAATCTGGGATTCAAGGTCATCCTTGTTCTTGATAAATTTCCAGGGCATCTGCAGTATCTTTGTCTCATCTGTCCATAATCCAGGTTGAAGATTTGCCCAAAAACACCACCTGACTCCCACAACCACTCAACCACTGAAGCATCATAACATTCAACAGCTATTATATTTGCCACACATTATGTAATACCCTGGATGCAATTCAGGAGACATTTGTTAGTGAAAGTGAATGCTGGAAATCATAAAGCACAGCTGACTGCAAGGACAGTGGGAAGACCAAAATCAGGATGGTTGGATTACATTAATGGACACAAGGAAGCTGTGTATAAGAATGTGGTACAGAAGCACTTGGATAGAGAGATTGGAGGTAACTCCTGTGGGAAGCCACATTCAGTTGATTGAGCATGGGTTATTGTGATGATGCTCAAAAGATTTGGCAGGGAGTGGAAAAATATGAAAATTCCCACATATTTCCCTACAACTGACTAAGCGCATGCCATTGCTATGATATCTTCTTTGCATAGAAAGAACTTCTTGGTGTCTGTTTTACCAGAAAACTGCACATGTCTGTCACTATACCAAAATGTGTGAAACTTTGTTTAGAAATAACAGTCATTGTGTTACCAATATATGTTTCTGGGGATTTATAAACTGGGAAATTTTGTTCTGCTTACTGAATCAATGTGAAAGTCAACTTGTAACCAGGAGTCTATGTTGCAAACAGCATGGGAGCATTTACATTAACCTCTAGTAATGAGTATAAGATCCAAATTAAAAACGATAGTTTGTGTGTGTGTGTACAAGGCCAGTGGGAAAACGACGAACAAGTTGGGATGACGTCCGGAGGGACACATCACAGATACTGGTAATATGAGGATTGTGGACAGGTGGACAAGAGCAGAAGACAGAGAAGAAGGGAGACCAGGGTCCCGAACGGACTGTAGCGCCACAGGGAATGGAAATGTAAATTATGCACGAAAATGAAGAGCTGTGCTATGAAGCACGTTAATTGCACCAGAGTGTAATCGACAGTTAACCTGGACCGTTGCGATCAAATTGAAAGACAATTCAGTTCAGTGTTCCTGTATTGTACAATGATACGGTTTAAGAGATCTGATTGAACGTGGGATGCAGACTGAAAAGAATTTTACCTTTGTTCAGACTTCTGTCGTAGCTGATACACTTGCAGAGTGGCCAAATTAATTTCCCAGCAGTTATCCGCTTCAGTACCACGAACAGTCTGTTTTGTAAGGTCTGTGTCCATGTTATATATTGCTGAGAGAATTGCACAATGTTCGTGACGTATCCTCTGGTGGGAATTTCACAATGTTGCAGTATACAAGATGGATAAGATGTGACAATGGATTGTGTCGGAAGATAAAATGAACCCATAACCAAAAATGTGTATTTACATTACAAATAAAATTTTGGTCGGCCTACTTGTACGTATGTGCATGCAGAGGTTAGAAGCTCGATTTGGAAGTTGAATGCTTTAAGGTGTTTACGTGCGTCGACAATACAAGTTGACACAAGCAGTACGGCTTCTGACTTACGTCCAGTTTATGTGGGACACCAGTTGTCGTAACAGGCTTTTCGTGGTTTTGCTCCATTAGTGTGTGCCGGCTCATATTAGGTCACGAGCGTTTTCTTCTATATCCTTTATTTAGTTCAACATACTCTTGGCATCCTGACCACGTGACACTTGTGGTGTGTCACATTGACAGTGTGGTTCAATATATGATGGTTGTTGGTCAAAAATTCAAATCGCACTTTTCGGTGTTTGAGGTTATGTTTTCCGCCCACAAGGAAATAGCGTGTTCCGTATTTGTTCCTGACCCGCGTTGGTTTAGTGCACGTAGGTTATTAAGGCCAGGTGTAAAATTTGTGTAAATGCAACTTTTATTTTCGATGACAAATGTGTATGTGTTAATCGATAGCTTTAGGAGTTCACTTTTCATTTCATAAGTAAAAACGATTACACTACCAGCCATCACACATATTCAGCAAGCAAATCGAATGATTTTTAGAAATCACTGTGCAGTTAAGTATGTATAAAAATCTGGAACCCCTTCTTCACCAAACGTTTCTTTTATAAATAAATCAATCATCTTATAGCAGTTCAATGTATCACTTTATCTGTGTTGAAATTACATGCTTCAGTGATCATGTCAAATTTTATTTCACAAAGCCCAAAATCTTCGACTACATATTCAGATTTGGTTCTCAGCAGGCCAGTATTTTCTCAGTAGCAAATGAACCGTGGATGTTATTCAATCCAAGTTGAATTATTTTCATTGAAATTAATCTACATGCTTCAAAATACAGTTTCATTACTATTTTCGTTTGTCAGAACCAAAGTTTTGTCTGAAAATTTTTCTGTTGTATAGTGATATTAAATTCTGTTTTCCTTGTAGTTCCACATTTAACTCATATGGGTGTTTTGTAATATCAGTGAAATGCCAGATCTCATTGTCATTTAATGTTTTTATACTGCTACCTTCTCATTTCATTTCCAACAAAGCAGTGATCTCACCTATGAAATGATTAAATTCTTTCAACAGTTTGTGGTGGGATAACCAGTGAATGTGAATATAATTTTTGTCCTGTGCAGGAAAGAAGCAAATTGGCAGTGATATATTCCTTGGGTATGTATAATGTTAACAATGTAAATAACTTTTTTAAAATGTTCTCCAGGCTTATTATTGTGGCACATAAGGCTTCCTGATATAATATACAATGAAAATTGTGAAGTTTACTACACAGTTTTTATATTGATTTTTTCCTCCAAGGCTGTTATCAGTGATTGTAGAAGGATTTCCATCAGCCTGTAGCTGATGTGCAGAATTATGACGATGACCATGTAGGAGCTAATAGTTTCATTCAGCAGCTTGTAAGGAAGCCACACAAAAGAATGTTGCCCAGCATGAGCCATCACCTTCAATTTTGTCACTCACCCACTGTGATTCTTAGAGTATGAAGCATTTGGTTTCTGTTCTATGAAATGTAGTGAACTACAGACCAGAATCTCCCATGAGAAGCTGATACTCAAGTTTTCAGGGGAAATCCCTGCCTTTGATGGAATCAAAAAATTCCATGTTCGTTGTAGCTTACGAGCAGCTGTTTTCAGTCCAACAAATTCAACCTGCAACATCACACTCAACAGCAAAGATGGAGTTGTTTCTGTACATGCCATGAAGGCATACAGGGGAGTAGAGGTACACTGCCATGCATTCTTAACCTCAGCACTAAATGGAGGTGATTTGTTAATTTCATTTCCCAGTGGGTGGGCAGCAGAGATGATCTTGATGTTTGGGAGAAGACAAAAATCTCTTGCTCCTGCCAGAAATTGAACAATTCTTGGAAGTACACCTGTAGTTTTTATACCAGCTATGTTGCCCTGTTACTCTCACATCTTACAGTACAAAACATGACAGCAGTTGAAATGTACACACAGTGTAAAGGGCTGACACATACTCTCTCACATAATATAGTTGTACCATTCTGCCTCATTCAGTAACTAGTGGTGTGGTGTTGCACAGTTACTTAGCGACATCCACCAGTTGTTGTGAGAGACAAATGAAAGTATTGTATTCATGAACTCAACAAGGTTTCACATTCTTACATTCATTCATGAGTGTGCAGGAGCATGCAGTGTTTCTAACCCAAGTTTTGCTTTGTATGTATTTGTGTAACATTGTTTCAGACAGGCATTGGTTTCAGTTCTAGCCTGAGTAGTTAGAATTTCGTGGGTTTAATTGAACTCTGTAACAAAGTACAAAACCCTGAAAAAAGTCTGGCCAGGAAGTATTTACTATAGGATTGGGTTTGTTGTTGGTAAGGTAGTTGAAACACTGCCTTCATGGTTGGTTCATGAAGTGTACAAAATGTGCAGAAAACATTTTTGCTGCCCCTTTAGGAATATGACATCTTACAGTGATGTTTTGTTTTTAAAGAATCTGCGTTTTGCACTTGGTAATGTCTGTAAAGGAAGGTGTCTTTTCAGAAAAGCGAGTGCAATCAATTGTGGTGCATTAATGGTTGTCATTCATAGTCAGGACTCAAAAGCAATATTTAGTGTGTATAGTTTCCTCAACGAGATATATCTGAAATGGAATGAAACAAACTGGATTTTTCAAATTGTTAAGATTTTAACAGCTTACACTAGTGGAATGAAAGAGAAAAACCAAACTACAAACATTGTGACTGGGATTATATTGCAAGAACACATGGCCATTAAATGGTATGACAATCACAATTACATTTCATTTGAACTCATATGGACATAAATAAAATCATGTGTAGCAGAGAACATCTTTAAAAGTGCTGATTATGAGGGGCTGACTCACAGGCCAGTACACAGTGCAGAAACGTCAGCTTCATGAGATTGTGTGAAACACACAATGAATTGTTGGCAGAAGAGTTTCAGGGGGAGATTTCTGGAAACTGTACGTTGGACCCATCCATCAAAAATATTACAGAAGCTAAGTCAGAGAATTACAATTCCATCGGTGATGAACATAATACTGAATGCTTAAGTATTTATGTTGTATTAAAACTATTTATTATTAATTAGGAATAACTCTGTTATTGTTATGTGCATGCTTTGATTTAAAGCAGAAAAAGCGTGATAACACCGCAACATGTATCTGTCTGTGTCTGTGTTGGGAACTGATATCATCCTAATAACATTTGGTGAAGAGAACAAATTATGAAGTTGCACATTATCCTGTTTTCTCCAGCTTCACGTTATGTCCTCTCTCTTTGATTCACATATCCTCTGCACCCAGTGCTCAGATCACATGATGAGAGACGAAGTTCACACCCATACAAAACAAAGGTAAATCACAGTTTTATACATTTTACTGAAACGTTTATTATAACCCTTTAATGCTATGGTCATGAAATACATTAATTGTAGCAACTGCAATTTACAAATTGGTTCAGATGGTGAGAAAATGTGAAATGTTCTTTATTTATACAGGCAATTACATTAATGTAAAAAAAGTTAAAAAGTTTAACATTTATCATACTCTTTCTTCCAGAATCATTGTGATGTGACAGGAACAGGTGCAGGTTCAAGACGAATGCTCTTACTGATTTGCTGCACAATGGCAGACTTGAGTTCCTTCATCTTTTGTCGCCATTCAATCCAACGAGCAACCTCAGGATTACTTCGATCTCCACGTCCCTCTAATTGTTGATAATAGGCCTCACGAAGGATACGGAATGCTTGCAAATTGCTATAAGGTAGTTGTGTAACAGGATCAAAATATCGAGCCTGTAGTCTGCAAAAAATTCAAGATAATGCTATAAGAATATACAGGTACCTCACAAGCAGACTTGAATGTTACTTTAAATCAGTACACTCCAAATGTTTAGTATCTGTAATACAGTAAGTATTACAAAATTTATTACACATATTGGGAACCACGCTATTGTAATGAGTATAGTGGATAGGCTACGTATGAGCTGTGTGACCGAGGAATTATGACTTGATTTCTGGCAAGGGTTGGAGATTTTCTGTCTTCTCCAAAGCATATGCACTGTCTGTGGGGCTCACCAAGCTGGTTGTCCAAAGGGTATTGGGGTGCTTCTTATGGGAGTAAACTGAACAGGGCATAAGCTGACCACTTGTCTCTCTTGCTGAGGTTAAGAATGAGTAGAGATATTTGTCCACTCCCCTACATGCCTTCATGGCATGCAGTGTACCTTCATTACACATAAATCAAGTTTCTAACGTGCATGTGAAATGACAGTTACTGTGAGTAGTAATGAACTGTGGATAATAAAGATGAGTATTATATGAGGCTCAATCAAACAATATCTGAACCGAGTTCATTTCCCTGTTACTCTGCATCACACTAAAATGGGACCTTGCTGAGTGTGTCAGAACATGTTCCCATGTGCTCCAATTAAGCGAGAGCTCACTGCAGCCATTCAATTACATGCAGTCATCACAAGTAAACAGCAGTGTTTGTGTCATGCATTGTATTTGCGATGTCCACGAGTACAGATCAATGCGTCTTTCATACGCTGTGCAGAACTCAAGAAAACAGGAGCACAACTCATGATATGGTTAAGACCAACTTTTAGGAGAAGTCCAGAGCCATACACAAATTTTTGACTGGTGCACATCCATAGATCTGTGGGAGAAAGTGATAAGCATTCTGGATGTCTTTCAGTGAGTAGAAATGAAATGACAGCAAAAGTGTCATGATTTGGTGAGAGCAGAAGAAGGTGAGGAACAAAGACTTTCTTTTAATTTGTGCCAGGCAATTTTAACTAAAGACTTGGGCATGAGACGTATCAACAAAGTTTGTCCTATGGCTGCTGACAGTGGAGCAGAAGTAACACCACTTGTTTGGAGTCTCTGATTTGCTTGATTATGAAGGAGACAAAATTTCTTTAGAAACATTGTAACTTGCTCTGAATTCGAAATGTCTTGAAAGGTGAATGATTTGGATATGCTGACATGATCAAACTTGGAACAATGCAGGAACTCCTACACATCTTCCAAACTGAGTATGAGAGATGCTTACAGTAGTGGAATAGCCCCTGGAATAAATGTATTTAAGCAGAAGGGATGTACTCTCTAGAGATTAGTCTGTCATCAAGGTACGCACAGTATTTTTAGTATCACAGCATCAGTCTAGCTATTTCTGGATCAGCCCTCAAAACACTGCCTGGTAAGTTGTGTTGCTGTTTGATAAACAACACTGCCTGTATTTACACTATGCTGTATTTTGTGATCACCTTAAACAAGGATAAAAGTTGTAATACATTTCAAAGCATGTAGCAATTTCCAAATTAATACTTTACATGCCTATCCTTGCAACCTTTATGTCCATTAACTGCAGATGCATTATATTGATGGCAAAAGTAATAAGTAATGGAGGAAGACATTCCTTTATTCATATGTTATGTATCTCCTTAGCACCAAGTAGTTAGGAACAGGTAGATTCTTGGGGATAAATAATTTTATAATTTGCAGATAACATGAGAACATTAAAAGGTTCCTCTGTTGCAACTTTGTGTGCTGCAGTCTTGTGGAATAATTAAGAAACTATTAAGATTATCACATCTGTACAAACATGGGCATACGTGTGTGCCTATGCACATAATGTGAGCCTTGAACACATTTTTCAAAAACATTTTTCCTTCTTTTGAAAGGTTATTGTGAGATTTTAAGTGACATGAGAAATATAGTACCTTGTGATGGGACAGATATTTCTTGGTGGTGGTTTTGGCTGAGTCTGTGGGAACACATTCCGAAACACTTGCGCATCAAGGAATGTGATAAAAGTTCTCTCACAATGGCCATCATATGTAGTACTTTCCACTTCTCTGTTCTTCTCCTCTTCTTTCTTGCTAGCTTCTTGCTCAGTTTCCATCTGGTTTTCCTTTTCACTGCTGTAACAGAGGTCCAGCCAGAGTAAAATTCTGTGAAACCTTACAGCAGGATCTGACTTTATTCAGCCCCTTTGAGGTCCAGCCTCTCTATATGCAGGCGTCTGTCCCATATGTCTGCTGGATCAACCCCAAATTCATTCCTATTCAGTTCCACCCTTTTCTTCACACCTATTATGCATTATTTCAGAGCTTTATTTTTTGTGCCCATTGCAAGGATGCAAGTTGCAGTAGAACAGAATAGCAAAATAACAGTAAAACATGAAATAATGATTTTAATGTTTACAAAGAAATTAGCCTGGAGGGTATGTTAGTACTTGGAACATGTGGCGACATAGGTAATGTTTTTGGATCTAACAGTGCGGAACAGTACAACTGCATGCTTCATGCTGGCTTAACATACTAAAATGTAGCAGGTAATGGGCAATTAAATTACATGCTCTGGTAACATCAGGATTCAGTAAAATTAAATGGAATAATAAAGGTTTATGCACTTCACAGCTGTATTATATACAATGGTGTCAACTGAATGTTACATGAAACCGCGTGAATTACCAAGTTTCAGCAGTCTCTGGAACAGCCGCAGGTTCCTGTTTCTCCCGTTCATCATCACCTTCGTCCACTGTAATTGGACTTTCTTGTTGGTCCTGATGCAGCACCTCAATTATGGGCATAGACATAGAATGGTAACGGATTATTGGTCCCTGAAATGTCTTCTTCACTGTCCTTGTCTTTTTCTTTTCCATCTCTAGCTTCTGGTATTTCTCTGTGTGTTGGAATTAAGAATATTCGTTCTTAGGTTTGACCCCACTTGAAACACCAAATTTTACTAAATATCAGTTCATTGAACTGGCAGTTCACATAACTGCTCTTTAAATTGGTAACAATGTAGTCTGTACATGGTCAGCAGCATTTTTCAACTTCAATACTTGGTGGATTTGTGTAAGTTTCAATAACCTTCTTTGGTCATCAGGAGCATATACAGTATTTTTTTAAAAAAGGTATTTTAACCCTCTTGTACTAAACATTCACCACAGTTGTTGCACACTTTGGAGGTTAAAATGCCAAGTCAGCTATTACCAGTAACATGCAATGTAATGGAAGCCATTTGAATTCCCATTCCAACATGAAAGGGTTAACTGAGCAATTTCAGGATATCTTATTGTACGACAGTCCAGGCCAAAGAATGAGTACTTAGCTGGTTAAATCACTGGGCTAGTGATGATATACCTATATGATACAGAGTCTTAAAGGGATTACAGTACTGTTTCTTGTGAATGCAGTAATGAACCATCAGGTTCCATACAATACAGGGAATTTCTTGACTAGCCGATAACCGGTTAGTTCTCAAGAAGGACTCTGCTCCGTTGAGTAAGTAAGTAAGTAGGTAGAGGTAATTCTAATAATACTTGGGTCTTTGGGGTAAAACCTGGCTAACATGCTTCAATGCACACTGTGTATAATTACCTAGAGACTTAAGGTTCTCCTGTTCAGTAATTTTGGCTTCTTCCAGCAGGTCCTCTTGAGTGGGTCTCCAGTCATCCTGAGCTCTTGCCCGCCGACCTTTGCGCCTGCGTCCTTCTTCAGTACGTTCCTTTAAGCGTTGTAGAGTTGCTGCTGATTTGGCCGCAGTTGACCGTCTGATTGATTTGCGTTCTAATGAAATGTCAGTTATTCATACTACATGTTTTAAATGTTAACAATTTGGCACACATAGAACTTGTTTTCTTCTATTTAACATGAAGCATGAACAACACATTGTTAATACACCACAATGACATGAGAGCTACCTGAAATGCAGATGCGCCCTGCATTTTCTCAGGCTGCACAAATTCATACTGGCAGCAGTCTTGACAAATTAAAAGCCTTCGATATTGATCCAGTAAATTGTACACAAGTTCCTGTGAAGCGACTTTATGCATGGTGCCTATGCCATCAGACTAATGAGTACTTAGTGTTGTTATTCCATTCTCTTTTGACCAGAAAACTGTCTGTCTTACTATATGAACAATTTCCTGTTTGGGACTGTAATATCCTGAAATTTAAATATGACATTGAGAGACAAGAAGTAACATGACAGTACAGTTACGAAGGCAAAGGATTTCGGTCAATTGCTGCATGATGCACAAGTTCACTCCATAGTAGCTCTTCACTTATATAATGGAGCAGTACTGAAGAGCAATTGTAATGTTATAGGTTCCTAGTTTGTTGAGACCACTGACAATCTCGCTGTATGTGGCCTGAACTGATGTGAGTGGCATCCATAACTTTTGTCTGAATGGCTTAAAGATTCTTGGTTACACAAAGGATCACAGTGCACTAAACAAGATAAGATACAATAAATTGTATAACTGTATCTCTTATCATTAATTCTTTTATAACATATATCTTTTTCATGTAATATATTTCGATACTAATACTAACCAAAATTATCTGTGAATATATGTTTCTTTCGAGGTTTTCTTTGTTTGGCTTCAGCAGGCTTTTTAATCTTCTGTAGTACAACTACTGGTTCCTGTAATACAGAATGTGTTACTTTCAGAACTGAAGGTAAATATATATTATCAGTATAACAAAGAAAACAGTCCAACATAACTAATGGCTGTGTTGTACTCTTTCTCTGTTATAATGATAATTTATGGAACACAATGGGATGTCTTCCATTAATAAATTTATACACCACGATCATGCATGTAAGAGTGACTACTCCACAATCTCAAGTTTTCAGGAAGATACATTCCTGTTAGTCAGGTTTTTACGGCATATAGTATTGACACAATTAATATTCTATACCTAAATAGGCATCACAGTTAAAATATTTGTATATTATTGCTATAAATGGTTACAAATATCACTTATTTAACAAGCTACTGTCAGCACTTTCATCTGTAGAAGAGTTTTTTTTTTTTATCTTTCACCCACAGGGCATCACTTTCTGTTTGATTCATGCTGTCTGACATATAGCACTTTTCAGACACACTGACAGTGGTTTCAGGTGAAATGTCACTCGAAGCAGTCTTGAATGGTCTTATGCTTGCAGCTGGTGTTAGTGGATACTTCCCAGACAGCAGCAATTCTCTGTGTAGGCGTTGACACAGTCCATCTCTGAATGGTTTGTCAAGGACCACATTGAGATTGGTCACTGAGAGGTCATGCCTTCTGTTATGATCATTAGGTACATATTTTAATTAGAATTTTCATTTTTGCTGTTAAGTGACTTGAGGATATCTAACATCAGCATTCTAAGTGACTTGAGAATATCTAAAATCAGCATTCATTTTCTATAGAAGAGCACCTAATCTTTGATTCCAGACTTCTCACCCATTCACTCATGAGTTCTTCTGTCATCCACCTTTATTACATTTAAATGTATCCCCTAAAGGAAGTTTTTCTTTTGGAAAATTCTTTCTCTTCAGAATAGCAGCAAATTATATCAGTTTCCTCTCACTGACTGTATCTGAAAGCATCACATTATTCTCAGTTTTTCATGTCGTGTTTGGACAAGTACTGATTTTGAGCCCTTTGTGTCATTTGTAGTGTTGGTTTGCATCTCATGAAAGCTGGGGTTTCCTCTGTATTACCCATTTGTCCTAAGAAGTAATCATGTTTTCAATTCAGATTTATTTTATGGCATTGGTGTGCTGTTATTTTTTTTAGGTAGTCTGTGGACAGCTTTTGTGCTGATGTAATTTCTGATGAATAGCTAACATGTTAGGATGCATAAGTCTTACTGGCTCTGACATCCCCCCCTGCCCTACCTCCAGAATCTAAAGGGATGTAGTCACTTCAGTGTCTTCATATTGTCTGTCCATAACATTTTTATCAGTGCACTGAAATACCCCTACCTGAGTCTACAAAATGCTTTTTGAGTTGCATTTTCTCCCTTCATTAATGGTTCTTTTGTGTCATCCAGTGTACATTGTTTCGTGGTGCAGAATTCCCATACTGCAGTGCAGTTGTTGGTTTCTTCTGCATGTTTAATTACACTAATTCAAAATTAACATCATAACTGCAGCATACTGATTCTGTTATTTTTAGATGCACCTTTACTTTCAGTACAATCACCCAGGTTTGTACAGAATATTTTAACTTCAGTAACTTCCCGTTTTAGTAATGTCTTGAAATGAGCTGTCAGTATATCAATAATGGAAACAAACATACAAACTGATGTATGTAATTGCTGCAGCAGCTGTGCAGCTGCCTTTATTCACCTAAAAATATTCCCACTGTTCACAGAATGTGTTTAACTTCATGTGCAGTTATAAGGTACCTCAGGTTTCAAATGGCGAATTTAAGAAGAATTATCAACTTATATTCAGGTATACACACTGTAGCAGAACACAGTCTGCTTAAGTACCTATCCTTTCTAGCAAGATAAACTCTTGGTGCACTTTGTGTAACTGATGTTGTAATGGTGTATTACCTCAAAGAAGTATAATCTATGTTTATTCTGAGAAGCATCAGGAACCCATAAATATACAGGGTGTTTCAAAAAGAGCTTTACAACTTTGAAAGTGTATAGAAATTTATACAGAGAACATACACAACGTTTTGAACTGTCAAAATGTAGCAAAACACACCGAGTTTTACCTCGGATAGTTATGGTTCAATGTGACTTCCATTGGTAATGCGGCAGGCGTCCCACCTGTAGTCAGTCTCT
>Ga0131853_10003261_pt1 | contig 29125 bp, 24 predicted proteins | sample TergutLab28metaG_FD_92764 | JGI IMG/M metagenome (GOLD analysis project Ga0131853, IMG submission 92764) | Labiotermes labralis P1 segment gut microbial communities from Petit-Saut dam, French Guiana - Lab288 P1 (version 2) (version 2) | ecosystem: Host-associated > Arthropoda: Insects >... | reverse complement strand
GAAGCTCTTGCAATCATGGAAGACTTCATCGTTCGTTTCGGCGATGACATTGACATCGTATGGTGTCACTGGGATAACGGCGCATCCGGCGTTATCGACGCACTTGCAAACGCAGGCATGGATCACGTATTCGTAATCGGCGTTGACGGCAACAGAACCGGTTATGCCCAAGTTCGTGCCGGTACACAAGCGCTTAGCGTTGGCCAAAGCTTCACAAACATGGCTCTGAGATCTCTTGAGCTTGCAAGAATCATCCTAGAAGGCGGAACAGTTGAAGTTGATAACTGGATCCCACTAGATATGGTAACAATTGACACGATTGACAGCTTCGTAGAGCCAGATTGGTAAACACTAGAACAATTCAGAGCCGGCAATATGCCGGCTCTGAATACCATTAAACAATGGCAAGGGGAAAAGGTGATTTAGGCATGGATAGGAACGATATCATTTTATCAGTTCAAAATGTAAATAAATCCTTTCCTGGAGTCAGAGCCCTGACCGACGCTTCTATCACGGTACGAAAAGGTACCGTACACGGTGTCGTTGGGGAGAATGGCGCTGGGAAATCTACACTTATGAAAATACTTTCCGGTATCCACACGAAGGACTCCGGAACTATTATATTTGATGGCAAAACGGTGGAACACACCACCCCCATCCAGTCGATCCACATGGGTCTTAGCATTATTTATCAAGAATTTAATCTGGTGAATACCTTGACGGTTGGGGAAAATATTTTCCTTGGGCGCTATCGGGAAATGAAGGGTATGCGCAATATCCATAAGCAAGCCCGGGCACTTTTGGATAGCATTGGGAGTACAATTAGCACCACTACCTTAGTGGGTGATCTCAGCGCGTCTGAGAAGCAAATGGTTGAGATATCGAAGGCTTTGTCTTTTAACTCAAAGCTTATCATCATGGATGAGCCCAGCAGTAGTTTGACAGCGGATGAACTCAAACAGCTCTTCAAAATTATCCATGATCTCAGAGCCAAGGGTATTTCCATCATTTATATCAGCCATAAGCTGGATGAGATCTTTGAGCTGTGTGATATCGTCACGATCCTACGAGACGGACAGGTCGTCGATACGAAACCCATTGAGAATTTGACCCGAGATGAGATGATCGCGAAAATGATCGGGCGAGAGCTTGGCGATGAATTCCCTGAGCGTCCCCGTTGTGCCGGTGAGACAATACTGGAAGTCCAAAACCTCAACACACGGAAACTCAAAGATATCTCCTTTGAACTGAAAAAAGGTGAAATCCTTGGTTTGGTCGGCTTAGTCGGCGCTGGACGTACGGAAATTGTCCGGGCGATCTATGGTGCGGACAGAGCCAGAGAGCTGAAGATCGCGATAAACGGAAGGCCGATTAAAGTAAAGACACCCAGAGATGGGAAGCGCAATGGCATTGGTCTCCTCCCGGAGGATCGTAAGCTGGAAGGACTGGTACTGCCATTTTCTGTACAGTCTAACATTGTCATGTCGAGCTTAGAGGGGATTTCCAAACTGGGCTTTATCAACGCGGCGAAAGAGCGTGACATTGCCACGCGGCAAATCAAGAGTCTTTCTGTCAAAACCCCCTCCCCCAATACGAAAGTTAAAACCCTTTCAGGTGGAAACCAGCAAAAGTGTATCATGGGGCGCTGGCTTGAGATTAACCCCGACATCTTGATCTTAGACGAGCCCACACGGGGCATTGATGTGGGTACGAAGTATGAGATTTATCTGCTGATTAAACGAATCGCGGAAAATGGCGGCTCTGTCATCATGATTTCCTCAGAACTACCGGAAGTCCTTGCTATGAGCAACCGTGTCCTGACGATCTGTGAGGGGCGCGTCAGCGGAGAGTTTAATCCAGAAATAGATTCGGCGCATACCATCATGGACGCCGCGATCGGATAAGGGGGGAAATCATGACGAATCGATTGGAACGATCACAGATTACAAACTTCATTATGGAGTATCTGGTTCTGTTTGTTATTTTTGGACTGGTTGTTGTAACCGCCATTGTAGAACCCAGATTTTTATCAGCTCAGAATTTCACAAACCTCATGCGTCAATTCGGCCCCTTGAGCTTTGTCGCCTTGGGTATGACATTCATCATCGTAGGCGGCTTTATCGACCTGTCCGTCCCCGGTATGATTTCACTCGTTGCCATGGTGACCCTTGGCTTGGTAGATGTGATTGGTGAAATCCCGGCCATGTTTGTAGGACTTGGCGTAGGTACGGTACTTGGTACGATAAACGGTACGCTACTTGTAAAAGTAGGGGCGGATACCCAGGCAAAGGCGCTCTTTATCACCTTTGGTATGAGCCAGATTTATAGATCCATCGCACTTCTCTACACCGGGGGTTTCCCCATGAACTGGGGTACCTTGTTTGAACATCCCATGCCTGTGACCCGTGGAATTGCCTCTGGCATGTGGGGTCCTCTGTCCATTTCCTTTTGGATGTTCCTGTTCTTTTTGGCTGTGCTTTACATCTTCCAATCCAAGACATTCCTCGGAAGAGCCATTACATACACAGGCGGCAATCTGACAGCGGCGGAGCTGGGCGGTATTCCAACGAAACGGGTTATCGTATTTATCTACGCCCTAGGCGGATTTATGGTTGCCATCGGTTCCATTGTGCTCTTCTCCCGCGTATCGGTCACAGTGCCAACTGTTGGGACCTTCTTTGAACGAGACGCAATCATGGCGGTTGTAGTCGGCGGAACGTCCTTGGTGGGCGGAAGGGGCAGTGTCATCCGGACATTCATGGGGGTTTCCCTTGTAATTTTGATGTCCAACTGTATGAACCTTCTGGGTGTTCCAACACACGCCCAGGAAGTGGTTAGAGGCGGGATCCTTGTCTTAGCGATTTGGCTCGACCACCGCAGACATGCAAGGGGGTAGGGAAAATGAATCAAAATTTACAGGCCTTTGGAGGCCAAACATTTAAAGTATTAGGCAAACAAAAAGCCGTGATTGCAATTGTAATCATATTCATTGTGATGATATTCCCTGACTCCAACTTCTATACGGGCGCGAACATGTCAAACCTTCTTGGGGCGGTTTCCACAAACGCCATCATCGCCTTTGGTGTGACCCTTGCGGTTATTTGTAAAGGTTGCGACTTGTCGGTGGGTTCTGTCATGGCAATGTCGGGTATCATTGCGATTATGCTATTGAACTCTGGGATGAATATGGCTCTCGCTATCATCATCGCGGTTTTGTCAGGCTCCTTAGTTGGATTTGTCAACGGGTTTTTGATCGTACAGCAGAAAACGGAGGCCTTTATCATTACCCTGGGTATGGGTATGCTGATCCAAGGTGTAGCACTACTCCTCACAAATGCAGTCAATGTGTCAGCCTCTGACCCGAACTTCCAGCGGATTGCCAACGATAACTGGTTTGGCATCCCTAACATTGCGGCCTTTATGATCATTCTTGGCGTCCTGACCTTCCTATTGCTCCGATTCACCAGCTTCGGCAGAAACATCTATGCCCTCGGCGGTGACTATGAGGTTGCGGAACATTCGGGCATCAATGTAATCCGTACAAAGTGGCTTGCATTCGTTCTCACAGGCACATTTGCCGCCATTGCCGGTGTCCTCTCCGCTTCCAGAATGAACACAGGCATCCCGATTGCCGGTGTAGAGATCCCTCTGCTGGTTAACTGCGGTGTCGTTCTTGGTGGTACCTCTTTCTCCGGCGGTGTGGGGGGCGTACTCCGGAGCTTTATCGGTATCTTTGTACTATTCCTTTTGTCAAACAGCATGAGTATGCTTGGAATTGATCCCTTTAGACAGCAACTGGTTCGTGGGATCATCATTGTTTTGATCATCTCCCTTGACTGCTTCGGAATTAAGCGGAAGAGAGAAGCAGTATAGCTCTAAATTACAATAAGAATCCCGGACAGATTGAGCAATCAATCTGTTCGGGATTCTTTCTGTTAAAGACAATCCTCAGTCCGCTTTGCGGACAGCTCCTTTACACCACAGGCACCCCTTCCGCCGAGCCAATCGCTTCGCTCTTGGGGCGTCAGTTGCAAAAGGAGCCTAGGGACAAGGGCGCTTGTGGCGATATAAAATCGTAACAAGCAGTATGGTGACAGCCAGCAAGGCTCCAACGAAAACTGGGAATAGATTGTAGCCAAATAATCTGCCAATCAGGCCGAACAGGGGCGGTAAGAGCATAACACCTGCGTGGGTGCCAACGATCTGGAGGCCGATCATGGCTTGGGTGTGCTCTTTCCCGAAGAGACTTGGGGTGCTGTGTACATAGTTCGGGAAAAGGGGTGCAAGTCCCAGACCGAGTAGAATGAAGCCTGGCATCAGCGTTTGATCAAAGGGCACAACAATGACGATAATGCCCAACACTATCATACTTTGACCAATGCGGATCATACTTCGGCTCTGTAAACGGTCTGCGAGGAATCCAAACAGGAAGCGTCCAATGGTTAAGCCCAAATAGTAAAGTGCCAGCCAGCTGGTTGCAGTCTCCCGCGGGACGCCTCTTGCCAGAACCAGATAGGTACTGCCCCAAAGACCAAGGGTCATCTCCATGCCGCCTGTGATGAAAAAGAGCAATATCGCAAGACGCGCACCCTGCAGACGCAAAAGTGCAGAGGTGCTTGGTATAGTCTCTGTCTCCCTTGGGGCTTGTACCTTTCTCGGTTCTTCCTGCGCAGATTGCACTTTCTTCCAGCAGGCAAGAGACGCGAATAAAGCCGCCGCTACGGCAAGTTGCGTGATACCCACAATGCGGTATCCTGTCCGCCAGCCGCCCAGGTGCATCAAGCTGAACGCCATAATCCCAGGTCCCGCTGTGGCGCCTACACCCCAGAAGCAGTGGAGCCAACTCAGGTGCTTTGCACTATAGTGCAAGGTCAAAAAGCCATTCCCCCCGGCGTCTACACTGCCGGCGCCAAAGCCTAAGGGAATCGCCAATAGGCAGAGAACTAGAAAGTGGCCTGACAGTGAGAAACCCAAAACTGCAACTGCCATCAGAGACAGGCTCACTGCCAAGACTAATCCTGTGCCAAAGCGGCGCAATATTCTGGCACTTAGATAGGTTGCCACAATAGTACTGCCGGAGATGAGCATCGCCAAGGAGCCAGCCGTCGCCGTGTCTACGCCGAACTGCCCATACATCGCAGGCCATGCACTGCCGAGCAGAGAATCACCCAGCCCTAGGCCGATGAAGGTGAGGTAGGTGAGGATTAAGAGTGCTGTCATCCAAGACACTCCGCCGCCGGATATTCATTACACAGCAAACGGTAAGGCGCCTCGTCCTCCTCGACTTCCGGGAAACGTCCTAATTCTTCATAAAAGCGGTTGTCATTTGCATCATCGTTACACTGAGATACCTCGCCCAGGAGCACTGCACCAGTGCCAGGCTCCACTGTAAAGTCGTGATAGAGATAGGGCGAAATGGTGATGCTCTCACCCGGTGTGAGGCGTACCTTTGTACCGGCGGGTACGGTAAAACGCCGTCCGTCCATCAATACTGTGACGGAGGTGTCTGCAAACTGCTCATCTGGGGTGGAGTTATAGACTTTGATGAGAATCGTGCCGCCGCCTCGGTTAATGATATCCTCCATTTTATACCAATGGAAGTGCATGGGAGAATATTGCCCCTCTTCTAACATCAGCAATTTTTCGGCATAGGGCTTGTTGTATTCCGTGTGATTTAGAATCCCATTGCGGATCGTGACTAGGGTAAATCCGACCTCATCGAACTTCCCTTCACCGTAATCTGTCACGTCCCAGCCCAGCATGGTTTCGCGGATTTCATTGTATGTGTGGTCTTTGCTCTGCCACTCTTCCGGAGACCAGTTGCAGAAAGGCGGCAGTAAGAAGCCATGTGTCTTTGCCAAAGCTTCCATTCTTCGGATTGCGGCATTGATTTGTGAACGTTTCATTGTGTGCCTCCTGATTTTTTAGTTTATATGTTTTTACCCAAGGTCATAAAATCTTGCTGATTCAATAATCCTCATTACCGCTGGCAAAAGAATATTGTATTCGCCATTGTAGCGCATACTGAATCTGAAATCATATTGAGAATGATCGGATACAACGCGAACCATCATTCCTCTGAATACAACGGTTGGAGCGTGTGCGCGGAAATAGGATACTTCCATGTAAACAGCAGGCATTTCTCCTACAAGCATAGTTCCTTCGCGTAGCACCGTGTAGGAGACATTGCGATCGAGGAAATCGTGTATGTCGGCAGGCTCCAAGCTGTGGCTTCTCCGATTTGCGTCTTGCCAGCTAACATGAAGCAAGCGGTGGGGACGTATGGATTGAGCGGAACGGTTCTCATCCGCCGTCAGGTTTATGATAAGAGAGCCCTCATGATCCCGATCCGGATGGAATGCGGTCATCCTTTCGGGGACATATAGAGACAGTTCGTGCAAACGGTACCTTCCGTCAGCGGGTGGCTCCGACCGTGCCCAGGCCTCCCAATTGAAATCTTCATTCTGTAGCATTTCTGCAAGCAACGCGATAAACCGACTGGAATTGCTGTCGCGGAGGTGATACCAAGAGAGGGTTTCAAAAAAACGAATCTGTGCATTTCCAATGCGTATCGTAGTCGGAAGGTGTCTACTCGAAGTAGGAATCGCCAAGCCATGGTGCCGCGGCATATAGGAATGTCTCAGCAAGGCTTCTGTGTTGTTGGCGTGTACAATGTGTGTATACAGCTCTCCCTAAGCGGCAATCTGCCTTCGGCTACTTTCTATATCCTCCATAGCACGTTGCTCATCTGTAAGAGTGCAAATGCTCACATTGACTCGTAGCACTTCCCGGTGCCAATCCGGCACAAACCATCCGAAAGAATAGGATCGACGTGTTTGGTGGTCTGAAACGCTGAAACTGCGGACAGCGGCAATTCCTTCCAATTGCATAATCACGCTTTCTACACGCTCTATTTGTTCTGCACTCAATTCTGCGAGGGGTGATACATCTACTCTGGATGGGCGGTGTTGGTCATTTGCAAACAGCAGAATAATCACTACGATTACACCAAGTGTCAACAAAACATATCGACCAGAAGTAAGCGCAATCCGCTGGCGCAATATGATACTCAAAGCAATCGCCGCTATAATACAGAAAAGGAACCATACAAAAGGCTCTGCGCGTACAGGGCTGAAAAGCAAGGCAATTGCCGGTATGATGAAAATGAGAAGCCATTTTACAGACCACAACTTAGAAATGTACCTCATCCAAGAACCCCTGCTTTCTTCTCCTTCAAACAGTTGCTTTACTTGACTTAACCTCCGGCGTGCGCCTCCAAAAACTCCCGCACCTCATCCCTAGTCGGCATGGCTCCTAACGCGCCCGGGCGTCCCACCACGATCGCGGCGGCGGCGTTGCAGAAGCGGAGGACATCTGCACATTGGGCTTCACTTCCTAAGAAGTCCCGTCCCTGTATGCAGTGGGCGAGGAAGGTGCCGATGAAGGTGTCTCCCGCGCCTGTTGTGTTCACAAGGGGAACATCAAAGCCCTCTGCGTGCACATCCAGACCGCCTCCCAGATACTGGGCGCCCTCTCTGCCCAATGTAATGAGCAGGTGCGGCGCTTCAACTTTTCCAAGGAAGGCCAGTTCTTCATCGTTGACTTTTACAATGTCCGCTTTGGGAATGTAGCGCAACACGACTTCTTTTAACTCGTTTAAATCCTCCCAGAGGGGCGGACGGAGGTTTACGTCAAAGCTGATCAAACAGCCCTTCGCTCTGGCAATTTCGATTGCCCTGTCATGGGCACCGCGGCAGGGGGCATCCACCAGATCAACGGAGCAAAAATGTAGGATATCCCCGGGTTCAAACCAGTCTTCCCGGATATCTTCAGCAGAGAGGAGCATATCTGCCGCAGGATTCCGATAAAAGAGGTATTCTACATCTGCATTGTCTGAATCTGACACAAAGGCAAGGCCTGTGTTGGCCTCATTTGTGCGTAAGACTGCCCGATCATCTATGCCCGCTTTTCGAATCTCCTTTGCGAGATAATCGCCGAAGCCGTCTTGCCCTAGCATTGTGATGATCATGCTTTCTACCCCGAATTTAGAAGCGGCGGCGCCAACATTCGCGGGTCCGCCTCCGGGACATTTTTCAAATGATCTCACCTGTGCCAGACTGCCTTTCGAGTCTGGGATAAAATCAATCAGCGCTTCTCCGATTACAATCAGCTTTGCCATAGGAACCCCTCCATTTTACCTTTGTATATTTCTAGATACCCAGTTTCTCACAACCCCACAGGGCGATCTCCTGCACACGGGGATCGGGATATGTCTTATATTTCCGAATCAGGTCGTAGTACCGCGCCTCTCCGGCGTTTATCAGACTGCGTAGCACATTGCACTTCCACAGCCATAAACTACCTTCACCAGCGGCGAAAAAGCGGGGACGGAGTACATTGTCAAAGGTAGCTTCCTCCATCTCCAAAATCCGCTCCAGAGTAAGATAGTCCGCATATTCAGCCAATAAGGGAAAAGGCTCCGTATCCACGAATTTGTCTTTGTTGACCGGACATACATCCTGGCAAATATCACAGCCATAAATCCAAGATCCCATCTGCTCTCTGGTTTCTGCGTCTAGTGTATCCTCTGCGTGCGTGAGGAGATGGGTCAAACATCTGCCCCGGTTCATCAATAAGGGTTTTGCTAAGGCACCTGTCGGACATGCCTTCACACAGCGCAAACAATTCTCATTACAGGCAGATAGCAAAGCTTTCTCCTGTACAGCATCGTATTCCAGTTCCTGGTCTACCACCCATGTGTCAATCCAGACATAAGAGCCGTGTTTTGGATCGTAGAAGAAATTATTGTACCCATATGTCCCAAGTCCCGCTTTTACAGCCGCCATGCGGACGGGTGCGTCATATGTGAGTGTCCGAATTCCACGGAACCGGAGATATGCCTCAAACTCTGCCGCCCCTCGGCTTGCTTCGGAATAGGGGAGCATACAGTGGAATAGATAGAGCTTCCCAATGCGTCCGTCCAGATTTTCCGGTAGCTTGTACGCATTGTATCTGCGTGTGCAGACAATGATGGACTTCGCCCCCTCTGGCTGATGGGCGAAGGCGTAAAAGGGGTCATACAACTCTTTCGATTCCGGGAAGAACTCCACCCGTTCGTCCAGATCTTGGGCGTATGTATCCAATATGTTTGCAGGAATAACTCCACAGGCCAGATACCCTAATTCCAAGGCTTTGCGCTTTATTTCCGCAGTTGACATAATCTAAGCTCCTTCTACCCTTTTGTTTGCAAAAAATCTACTGCAAGTTTACCACAAACCACACTGAAAGTATAGGCATCTCAAGTTATCCTTGAAAAAATGTGAGGCATGGGATATCCTAGTCCATAGGATTTATTTTGCAGACGAAGGGAGACATACATGAAGGGATATTTAAAAGAGGTCAACATCAAAGAGGATCTGCCTGTAGCGGCAGATGCCATCAAGCGTGTCACCTTTCATATACGTAGCGGCAAAGAACTGGGCGCCGGGGCAGTGAAGATCATCCATGGTTATGGCTCTACGGGTACCGGCGGGAAAATCCGCAAGATGACGCGGCAATATCTGGAAGATCAGAAAAGAACCGGCCGGATTCGGGACTTTATACCTGGCGAAGCCTTTTCCATTTTCCACGAGGGAACCCGGCAAGCTTTTCGCTTTTGTCCCGACCTCCGCAAGGATGATGATCTAGAGCGGCACAACAACGGAATGACCATTGTGGTTCTGTGACACTTGCTTCATACTTAAAGCAATCCGCTTCTTCTCCGGCTCAACTTGCAACACCATAACCTGCACCACATCTCCCACAGACACAACTTCGGATGGGTGGCGTATGAAGCGGTTTGCAAGTTCTGAGATGTGTACCAAACCATCTTGATGTACACCAATATCCACAAATGCGCCGAAGTCAATCACATTACGCACAGTACCGGTGAGGACAAGGCCGGGTGTGAGGCTTGCAATATCCATCACGCCCTGCCGCATCAGTGGGGGCGGCAATTCATCCCGGGGATCTCTGCCTGGCTTTTGGAGATTTGCTACGATATCTTGCAGAGTAGGCACCCCTATGCCGCATTGACTTGCCGCTTCTGTGATTCCAAGTGTCTCTAGACGGCTTTGCAGTTCGGCCAGACTCCCGGATTTTACATCTTCTAGGGTGTATGCCAAAAGGGAGAGAAGCGTCTCAGCCGCCTTGTAGGATTCCGGGTGGACTGAGGTGTTGTCCAGAATTTGTTTTGACTCAGATATGCGGAGAAAACCAGCGCATTGTTCATAGGCTTTCGCACCGAGATTCGGCACTTTACGCAGGGCTTTTCTATTCTGGAAAGGCCCGTTTTCCTCTCGATAGACTACAATATTCTTCGCTGTCTTTTCGCTGAGGCCTGCAATCTGCCGAAGCAAAGGTGTGGACGCAATATTCAAGTCTACCCCCACCTCATTGACACAGTCTTCCACCACGGCATCCAGCGCTTGACCAAGCCTTGCCTGAGGCATGTCGTGTTGATATTGACCAACGCCGATGCTTTTCGGGTCAATCTTCACAAGCTCTGCCAAGGGATCGAGTAACCGCCGCGCAATGGACACGGCGGAGCGAAGGGTCAGATCCAGATCCGGGAACTCCTCTGCCGCCAGTTTGGAAGCGGAATAGACAGATGCCCCGGCTTCGTTGACCACCATATAACTGACTGCGCCGTCCATATCACGGATGACATCGGAAACAAACATCTCCGCCTCTCCCGAGGCTGTGCCGTTGCCGATGGCAATGCAAGTGATGCCATAGTCTGTGATTAACCCGCGTAGTATCCGGGTGGATTCTTCCCTTTGACTATGAGGGGGTGTGGGATAAATGACAGCTGTATCGAGTAGGCGTCCGGTACTGTCAACCACCGCAAGCTTACAGCCTGTGCGGTATGCGGGGTCTAGCCCCAATGTAACTCTGCCTTTGATGGGCGCTTGCATGAGAAGTGGCTTTAGATTCTGTGCAAACATCACAATGGCGTGTTCACTGGCGGACTCCGTCAAACTGGTTCGGATCTCTCGTTCGACAGCGGGTAAGATTAGTCGATTGAGAGCATCGATGGCTGTGTCTGCAACGATAGCAGATGTAATACTACCTGGACGAACAAAGGCTTGATCCAGCACTGCGAAGGCCTCGGATTCCTCTATGTGGACAGACACTTTTAGCATCTTCTCCTTTTCGCCGCGATTGATTGCCAAAATCTGATAACTGGAAAGAGATTTGATAGGCGTTTCAAACTCATAATAGAGACGATAGACTGAGTCTTCCTCTCTGTTTACGGCGCGGACAGATAGTATGCCACTGCGTGTCAGAAGTGCACGTAATCTCTGGCGCACAGCGGCATCGTCAGACATCTCTTCCGCGATGATATCCTGTGCACCGGCAAGGGCTTCTTCCGGCGTATGAATATCATGTTCCGCCGCTATGTAGGGCATTGCGAGTTCTGTAAGAGAACCGTTCTTTATGTCTTGGCGGAAGAGGCATTCCGCCAGAGGTGCAAGACCCCGCTCTCTTGCGACTGTGGCGCGGGTTCGCCGTTTGGGACGATAGGGACGGTATAGATCCTCCACCTCTGTCAGTGCCCCTGCTTTCGCAATGGCAGAGGCGAGTTCCGGTGTCAGCTGATCCAGCTCGGCAATAACTGCACAAACTTCCTTTTTTCGTGCTTCCAGATTGCGCAAATAGGCCAAGCGATCTGCAACTTGGCGCAAGATTTGATCGTCCAATGTGCCATGTTGCTCTTTTCGATAGCGGGCGATAAAGGGTATGGTGTAACCGGCGTCTAGAAGCTCGATGATATTTTGGACAAATAAAAGCGGGATTTGAAACTCCCGGCTTAAGGTCTCAGGCAAAGACATGGTAATAAATTCCTCCGCTATTCAACTAATTTCAGCGTCTAGTGTAACACAAATTTTACCAGCGGTATAGACCCGGGCAAAGAAAGAACCCCTTGCGTGTTGTTCTACACACAAGGGGTTTTGTTGTCGCCATTAAGTACGAAGCATTTCCTCCAGAGCGGCCTCTGCCAGGATGGCCATGGTATCGAATATTGGGATATCGTTTCTATCCTCTTCCGGCTTTAGTAGTTGCAGATCTGTACAGGCCAGTGCAATGCAGTCCACACCTTGCGCCTTTAGATTGTCGATCACCCCATGGAGATATTTTCGATCACACTCCAAATACTTGCCATCCACCAGGTTTACAATGAGTTTGTTTAACTCTTCCTGCTCCTGGGCGCTGGGTACCTGGAAGTCGATGTGATTGCGTTTGAACATATCAGAATAGATATTCCGCTCTACAGTGGCGGCTGTTGCCATGAGACCTATCTTCTTGTAAGCCTTTGTTCTAATATAGGCAATCGCTGTGTCAACAATGCTCATCACCGGGATGCTTACCGCATTTCGTATGGCTTCAATGTCACAGTGGAGGGTGTTACATGGCATGACCAGAAAGTCTGCGTCCGCCTTTTGCAAGCGCTTTGCTTCAGCTACAAGGAACGGGGTGTAGCCATTTTTATTGTGCAGGATAATGTCCCGCTCGACTTCATAAGGCGCCGGTACACTTGCAATGACGATGGCGGGTCGCTCTATATCGTTTCGTTTTTGGCAGTCGTAAGAAATTTTCAGATAAAACTCCGCCGTGCTGGCAGGTCCTACACCGCCTATGATGCCCAGTGTCTTCATACAAACCTCCCTATCCCAAAAGCGCCTGATCTCCGCTGAATTCCTCCCCTTTGACCTGATTGAATCTGGCAATGAGTCCGTCTACTGTGAGTTTCTGCTTCTCCTCACCTGCTATGTCCAATATGATTCGGCCACCGCTCATCATGATGAGCCGGTTGCCGTGGCGGATGGCGTCTCGCATGTTGTGGGTCACCATCATGGTGGTCAGCTTATGTTCTTCGATAATCTTGTCCCCGATCTCCAGCACTTTCGGCGCTGTTTTCGGATCTAGGGCGGCGGTGTGTTCGTCTAGAAGTAGAAGCTTTGGCTCCTGTAAAGTAGCCATGAGCAAGGTTAAGGCCTGCCGCTGTCCGCCGGATAAGAGCCCTGCCTTGTCTGCCATGCGGGTTTCCAGCCCCAGCTCTAAAGTAGCAAGCCGCTCTTTGTAGAATTTGCGTTCTCCGGAACTAATGTACCAGCTCAGTTTGCGCTTTTTACCTCGTCGATAGGCCAGAGCCAGATTTTCTTCGATATTCATATTCCCCACGGTACCTCGCATGGGGTCTTGGAATACCCGCCCGAGATAGGCCGCTCGTCTGTGTTCCGGTAGGTGGGTCACATCATGGTCGTCGATTGTAATGCTACCTGTGTCGGAGAGATAGGTACCGGCTACAGTGGATAAGAGGGTACTCTTCCCTGCCCCATTGCCGCCGATTAAGGTCACATAGTCCCCTCGATTGAGATGGAGGGAAACGTCTTTCAGCGCGTGATTCTCCACAGGGGTGCCTGGGTGAAAGGTCAGGTTCAAATTTTCAATCCGTAACATCAGGAAGCCCTCCCTTTCTTAGACTTGTCCCGCCATTTGGAGAAGCGATCCCGCATGAGGGGCAGGGTCAGGGCAAAGGCCACGGTGACAGCTGTGAAAAGCCGCAGATCTGTGGGTGCCATACCCAACTCTAAGACTAGGGCTATGGCGAGGCGGTAGAGGATAGAGCCGATCACTAGGGTAATCATCCGCACCCAGAACCGGCGCACAGGGAATAGGACTTCTGCAATGATGACAGCGGCGAGGCCGAAGACGATGGTTCCTGCCCCCATATCTATAGAGGCAGAGCGTTGCATTTGTGCCACTAGGGCTCCGGTGAGACCCACAAACCCATTGGAGACCATGAGTCCGAGGATAATCATAACCTTCGTGTTCACACCTTGCGCCTTTGCCATCTGTTTGTTATTCCCTGTCGCTCTGAGACCGGCTCCGATCTCCGTACCATAGAAACAGTAGAGCAAGGTACCCATCACCACCAGGGCTATGACACCAAAGACAATCACCGCGTTGCGATTGGAGAGTCCCATATGCTCCAGCGGGGTAAAAACCGTGGGTATGCGCAGAAAAGCAATAAGCGGACGAGAGCCCATGATACGCAGAGCAATGGAGTAAGAGGCGATCATGGTTAAAATTCCGGCTAAGATCGGCGGGATTTTAAACTGTGTATGGAGTATCCCCGTCACAAGTCCACCGAGAGAGCCGACACCCATGGCGACAAAGGTTGCGAGAAAGGGGTTTACGCCGGCGTAGATCATACCGGCGGCTGTTCCCGCGCCTAAAATGATAGTGCCCTCCACAGAGAGGTCTGGCATCTCTAAGACGCGGAATGAGAGGTGTACGGCAAAGGCCAAGAATGCCCAGAGCAATCCCAGCGAGACTGCTCCCTGTAAAATCATAAGCATACGCTATTATCTCCTATTCCGGCCACTCGATGTAGGCATGGAATCGCGCCGGGATAGGGAGACCAAGCTGTTCCGCCATGTATCCATTAACAACATAGAAGAAGTTGGTGGAGTGATAGATGGGGATTTCTCCAATGATGGCTTCCCCTCTGAGCACTTGCGCCGCCTGACGAGCAGAGGCGACACCCAGATCATAGTAGCTGAAGCTCATCGTCGCAACACCGCCGGTTCGTACCATGTTCGCCTCAGCCGCGAAGACAGGCACACCGGTTTCCATGCTGATCTGCCCCACAAGAGCCATATTAACTGCGAAGGTATTGTCTGTCGGGATATAGATAGCGTCCACTTGGTTTGCAATGGATGCGGTAACCTGTTGCACTTCGGCTGTGCCGGTCACCGTACCCACACGATAGTCCCAACCCATGGCGATGGCGGTCTCGCGGGCGATCTCTCCTTGGATCACAGAGTTTGGCTCGCCGGCATTGTAGAGGATCCCCAAAGTTTGGATGTGGGGTACAAACTCCTCAATCATGCGAACTTGGGCTTCTACCGGCTTAAAGTCAGAAGCGCCGGTAATGTTCAGGCCGGGACGCTCATTGGTCTCTGCCAAGCCCGGACGTGTATAGCTGGTGATGGCAGTCCCTATAATAGGAATCTCCTCTGTCTCAGCGGCGGCGGCAACCGCCACACCGGTTCCCACAGCTAGAATGAGATCCACATTGTTATTGACAAATCGCTGTGCGATGGTGGTCATAGTCGCTTGATCGGCTTGGGCGTTGTGATAGTCAAATTCCACATTGAAACCTTGCGCAATCATTTCGTCCATAAAACCATAGCGCGCCTCATCCAAAGCCGGGTGCTCTATGACCTGCATAATACCGATCCGGATCACATCATCACCGGCTCCGCCGCCCCCACAGGCGGAGAGGGTAAAAACGAGCAGAGCGACGATCAAAAGAGCGAGTAATCTTTGTTTCATCTTCTTCATTTTTTTCATAGTAAGCCCCAACCTTTCACACAAAACATATCATGTATTATTGTATGCTTCCTACAAAAAAAGCACAAGATGTATTCTGCACAATAAATCACTAAATATTTAGCGTATTAATGTGTTCTTCACAAGAATACGTGATAGCAACTTAAAAAGGCTTGCAAGATGAGGGTATCATCTTGCAAGCCTTTTGCTTTTAGTACATAGGCTCCTTTGGTAAAGGAGCTGTCAGTGTAGCTGACTAAGGATTGTCCTTTGTAGGGGCGACCGCCTCGGTCGCCCGAATGTTTTATCATTTCATGCACTACCAATCATGCAGTAAAAACCACAGGTCACGGGCGATCGGGACGATCGCCCCTACGGGACTGAATCTGACCTTAGGCTTTGGTCTCCAGCGGTCTTATATTATTCTCTAAATCTGCGGTAGACTCGCCGCCGCGACTGATTGACCCATGCGGCGGGTTTTCTCGTCAGGGAGGAGTAGCTCCACCGGTACGTCAGGATACTCTTCCCGGAGCACCATATTTGCCGTCTCTAACACAATGTCTCCGCCTTTACCGCTTACCGTGCGTCCGAGGAGCAGGATACTCTTGGCACCGTAAGTATCATAATAGAGGGGTGCTGTATGTCCCAGATAGCAACCAATGGAGCGGAATATGGCTTTGGCTCCTTCATGCCCCTCATCCAGCAATAGCTGTACTGCTTTCAGCTTTTTCGCAGGTGTGTCATATCCCTCCAGGGAGATGCCGACGACGCGGGACAGTTTGATCACCGCTTCCTGGCAGAAATACTGTACGCCGACTCCGATATCCCGGGTCCAATCATCCATTGCCGCCTCCGGGGAGGCGTCCATAGGTGCAAAAGCCAGCTCGCTGATCCAATTTGACAGATTGCCCTCCTTATCCACAAAGCCGCCGATGTAGCTGGTTCCCATGGCAAGGCCTAGGATATTCTTCCGGTTTAAGCTGATGGAACCGGCCAAGGCCGCAACATCTCCATCATTTGCAACTGCGAAAGGGATCCCCTCCCCGATTTCAGCAACAGCACGGATATAAGTCTCCCGGCCTTTTGCATCGAACAAGTCTTTTGGCACCTTTTGGAACAACTGGGCATACAAGATGCGGTCGTTGCCGATGAGTCCGGCGGAAGAAATACCGATTGCATCCACTTGAGGCAGGCGTTCCACCGCTTCCTTCATCGCTGACAGGACACCATTATAGTGATAGTCGGGGTCGCTGTTGATCTTGGGGTTCCAGACGGTTTCGTTGCTGTATACCGCCTCACCGTCAATCACCGCGGCGACTTTATAGTCGCTTCCGCCAAAGTCAACACCCACCCGGCAACCATCAAAGTGACCGCCGATGGGTTTCTTGATCTCATAAGGTGCGGGCAATTCATCGCAAGGGATTACTTCAAACTTCTCTTGGTACAGATTGCCGAAAAACTCTGCGTCAAAGGCGCGGGTTCCCTCTGGTGAATAAGTCTGTTTGAGGGCTTCAAAAAGTGCCTCATCGCCTTTGACATAGATGCGGAATCCGCCTTTTTGCCATAGCTCCCATTTTACCAAGCGGTCAAGATAGTATTGATCCGCCTCTCTATGCACTTCATCCCCATGGACGTGGGTTGATTTCACATAGATTTGCTTATCATTGCGCTCAATGGCAAAGGCGAATGGCACACTGGCTGTTTGCAGAAAGCTTTCATTGAATTTATGTAATGGAATAAAGCCGGGATCCAGTTCAGGTTTATGTTTTATGTCGATTTCGATGCCGCAATGCTTCATAGAAATTTCCTCCAAAGATTATATTGCTTCAGAACGCCTTGAGATCACACCCTTTGTCTCTTTGTCAAAGAGGTGTAATTTCGTACAGTCAATTGCCAGTTTGAAAGATTCTCCCGTTTTCGGATGGCTCCGCGGCGGGATGGTGGCGATCAGATCTGTGCCTTGCCAACTTGCATACAGATATACTTCCGCACCCATGAGCTCTGCTAGGCTTACATCAACGTCAATGGCAGTTGTGGTGCTTTGATCCATATAGACCTCTTCCCCGTGGAGATGCTCCGGGCGGATGCCAACTGTGATCTCTTTGCCTTCATACGCGGCTATGACCTCATCCGCTACTTTCCCAGGCAGGATGGGGAGCTGGGTATCACCAATTTGGGCTACAAAACTGCTTCCCTGTTTTTGGATCACAGCGTTCAAGAAATTCATCGGTGGTGAGCCGATAAGCCCTGCCACAAACAGATTACAAGGATAATCATAGAGATTTTGCGGCGTATCCACCTGCTGGATATAACCATCGTGCATGACCACAATCCGGTCAGCCATGGTCATGGCCTCTACTTGATCGTGAGTCACGTAGACAAAAGTGGTTCCCAGTTGCTTGTGTAATTTGGAGAGCTCCATCCGCATGGAGGTACGGAGCTTGGCGTCTAAGTTGGACAGGGGTTCATCCAGGAGAAACACTGCCGGATTCCGCACCATGGCGCGACCAAGCGCCACACGTTGCCGTTGTCCGCCGGAGAGGGCTTTGGGCTTACGTTGTAATAGGGGTTCCAAGTCGAGAATCTTCGCCGCCTCTTTCACCTTGCGGTCAATTTCTGTCTTAGATTCTTTCCGCAACTTTAGCGCAAATGCCATGTTCTTGTACACCGACATATGTGGATAGAGGGCATAGTTTTGGAACACCATGGCGATGTCTCTGTCTTTGGGCGCAACATCGTTGACCAGTTTCTCGCCGATGTGTAGCTCCCCATCTGTAATCTCTTCCAGCCCTGCGATCATGCGCAAGGTGGTAGACTTCCCGCAACCAGATGGGCCGACTAAGATGATGAATTCCTTGTCCTCGATCTCTAAATTGAAATCATGGACTGCTGTTACATCACCGGGATAGACTTTCTTGATGTTCTTTAATGTAATACCTGCCATACTTATCCCCCTAATACAGTGCAAATGTTTGCAAACACACATCCCATCGACATGCGTTGATTTTTAGCTTCCATGTGTCTGATTCTATCCCCCCTGGAATCCGGCAAATGCGCTTGTGCCCGACTACAGTGCCTCCGAGAGCCTCATGCCACTGCCCGTCCTGTAAATACAGGAGCGTAAAGGCCTCAATCTGCTGGCCTTGGGCGATGTCTTCTTGGAGCATTAGATAGTTGGGTGAAACAGATGCCGGCGCTTTCGCTACGAAACAGGGGTTTTCCCTATCACCACAAGCTGTGATTTCCGCTTCTTCCAATCGGTTTTCGGCGAAACTCGACCGGATCCAATCACCCAGCTCCTCTAGGCGTTTCATATCATTTTCATGGATATATCCGTCAAAATGCGGCGGGATATTCAAAAGGAAGGCGGCATTACCTCCGACAGATTCCAGATATATGTCTATGAGATTATCCAGACTGCGCACCTGCTCGTCTTCGGAGGTATGATAAAACCAGCCGGGTCGTATGGACACATCCACCTCAGCGGGGTACCAAACGAATTCCGTATATCCAGCCAAGGCTTCCCTGCTACCCAGATCTGCGGAGTCCTCCGGGATACGTACACGAAAGCTTGCGTCATCCGCCTGTTGGGAGGCTTTGGCAATGGCTACACGATCTGTCATCTGGGCAGGTACTACGCTCCATTCGCTCTCTCTGCAATGTCCCGCCTCATTCCCGCACCAGCGCACGTCCGGCCCCATGATGGAAATCACAGCTTCCGGCTGTAAGCGGCGGATCAGTGCATAGTAGCGATCCCAGTCATAGACTTGCACTTTCCCATTGGGTCCCTCACCACAGGCACCGTCGAACCAGAGGCAGAATAGTTTGCCATAATTGGACATGAGCTCTGTGAGTTGTGCGCAAAAGTAGTCGTCATAGGCAGACCCGCTCCCATAGCGGGCTTCGTGTCTATCCCAAGGTGAGAGATAGATCCCCAATTTCAAACCATACCGCTCACAAGAGGCCGCTAGTTGGGCTACAATGTCCTTTCCATAGGGGGAATGCATCACACTGTGATCCGTGTGGGCGGTATCAAAGAGACAAAAGCCATCGTGGTGTTTGGCGGTGAGTATCACTGCCCGCATACCCGCCGCTTTTATCCCACGACACCATTGATCTGTATCTAAATGTTGGGGGTTAAATATGGCAGGCGATTCCGTACCGTCTCCCCATTCTCTGTCTGTAAAACTGTTGATTCCATAGTGAATAAAGGCGTAAAACTCCTGGGCTTGCCAGTTTACTTGTCTCTCACTGGGGCGCACCGTCCTAAGCTTCTCTAAAAGTGTATCCATGCTGATTTACCCCACTTCAATCCATCTGAGTTCGCCGCTTTCTAGGACAGTGTCAAAGTGCTCTCCATCTGTATATATCACCGTCTCCTGACACTCATAAGAGTTGTTGCATAGGCAGTATTTCCTCGCCTCCGGATAGTAGTGTATCTCTACATTGGGATTCGTGGAAAACCAGCGGTGCAGTTCTTCTTCCTTACCCGTACTCCAGAGGATCGCCCGATGGAGTAGGCGCACATTTTGCGGATTGTAAGGCAAACCTCCCATGTAGACTGCGCGACCGGCAAAGTAGCTGTTTGCGGCAAGTTGTACCTCTTCCTCTTGGCAAACCAGCACCTGTGCGCCCTCTAAGGCATAGATGTTTTTCGTCCCCTCGCCAAAGTCGATGGGACTGTCAGTATCGGCTGTGATAAAGTGCTCTGTCTCCTGCCAGTTGTATTTATTATACCCTAAGGTAAAACCATTTTCCTGTTCTACACCCAAAGTTTCCGCCAACTGGAAGAAATGCCCGTTATATTGATGTCCGCTGGGCTCTCCGATGCCGATAAAGCCGCCGCCTCGGGCGATAAAACCCCGGATTACAGTAACAATCTGCGGATTCGCCCAATAGAAACCGCCGGTGTGCGCTGTATCGGCTCCGCCTACGTTGAGGATCACATCTACCTTGTCTAAGATATGAGGATCCGCTAATATATCTTCGAAACTGATAAAACGCACATCATACGAGCCGCCAGCTAAGGCCTCAATGGCGCCGAAATAGCTGTAGTTTTGCTTTTGATACAGGGCATGATGCACCATATGACTGCCCCACATCCGCTCTTTTCCCCAACAGTTCAGGACGGCTACACGGGCACAGGTATAGGGCTTACCGTCTTGCAGATTATCGTATAGTTCCCGAAACTCCTTACATACCTGCTCCACATAGTCTACAAATGCGGGAAATTCCAGCGCCAACTTCAAGTAACCACCATAGCCGATCCGGTCAACCGGACTGCGGAGAATAGCGCGGCGGGCGGTTAGCCAGTTTTCCTTGGCCTCTCCCACCGGATCACCCCCGGGGTGGAAGGTATCAGGGAAGAAATAGGGTAAAAGACGACCCTCAGTATACTTGACACCCTTGATGTCACTGATCAAACGCAAGGTTGCCCCATTACCCACACTGCCGACTACAGCGTCTACGCCGATGGTTTGAAACTCCTCTGTCCAAGGTTCCGCGCCGATGAAGTGATCCCCCAAAAACATCATGGCTTCCCGATCAAATGCATGGCAAATATCCACCATTTCCTTCGCCAGCGCCGCTACCTTTCGCCGTTGGAAAGCCATAAAGTCCCGATACTCCTTTGTGGGGGTTCGGTATTGGTTGTTGTAATAGCCTTGGTCAATAATAAACTCCGGACGGAAGGCGTAGCCTACTTCCTGTTCAAACTGCTCTAAAATATATGGACTGACTGAGGCGGAATAGCCGTACCAATCCACATACTTTTGCCTCCGCAACTCATCAAAAATGAGGGTGAACTGGTGGAAGAAGGTGGTAAAGCGGATCACATCCACATGGGGGTTCTCGGCGAGAAATGTCCGAAGCCGTTCCATGGAATAGGCTTTTGTCTTGGGCTGGCGCACATCAAAGGTAATCTGCCGCTGGAAATCTTTCCACTCGTTGACTGTGGCATTGTACATGTGCACCGGATCCCAGATGATATCCGCCAAAAAGCTCACGGTATACTCGTGATAGGCTACAGTTTGTTTAATCGTTACACATCCAGATTCTCTGTCATAGCTCCAATGCTCCGGCGAGATGACTTGATTCGTGGTACGGTCGATTACTTCCCACCAGCGGTGGATAGCGTCTCGGTCGTTTACCGCAAGCAAGTCCGGGCTGATTCCTTTTAGAAGCGGAATCGTCAGTATATCTGCTGTGGCTGTGCAAAATCCTGTCATGATATACATTTGCTGTACTTCATCGGGGTTTGCCAGCGCCCATACATTGTCCTTGCGAGTGGTGTAGTATGTATTGTAAATCTTCGCTCCTACCCCTTTTAGCTCTACAGGAAACAGCGTACCGTCACAATCTCGTATGGCATCAGCGCCCCAGCGCTTCATGATGTCCAGTGTCTCCTCTATTACGTCCATATCTGTGGGCATGGTTACTCTACCTGTCATAGCTGTCTCCCTTGTCAAAATGTGATGGTATAAGCTTCGCCTGCCTGTGTGTCGAAGGCGCATAATACTTTGTTATCATAATAAATCTCACACCGCTCTCCGGCTCGTGAGCGGATTTTCACCGATATCGGCATTGCGTCCCGCCAAATGAGGTCTATCTCAAACCCGCCTCTAGCCATTAGGCCGCGGAATTCGCCTTTAGACCATGCTTTAGGCAATGCCGGAAGCAAGTCAATGTACCCCCCATGAGACTGTAGGAGCATCTCCGCGATGCAAGCTGTGGCTCCGAAGTTGCCGTCAATTTGGAACGGTGGATGGGCATCGAACAGGTTAACATAAAGCCCACCTGGAAGGGGATATCTGGCGGAATCCTCTACTAAATTAAAGAATTGCTGAAATACAGAAAGCGCTCTGTCCCCATCTCTGAGCCGTGTCCACAGACAGGCTCGCCAGGCCAGTCCCCAGCCGGTACTGCTATCGCCTCGGAGTTCCATAGTTCTTCTGGCGGCGGCAAATAAGGCTTCATCTTTTGGGCTAATTTGCCGTCCTGGGAATAGGCCATAGAGATGGGAAAGATGCCGATGTTGTTCGTCCTCATCCTCAAAATCCAAACTCCATTCTTGGATCTGACCCCTTGCGCCGATCTGTATGGGATAGAGGCGATCTCTTGCCTGTGCCAAGGTCTTCTGGAATTCAGCGTCTATACCCAGAATCTCCGCTGATGCTATACAATTGGTAAAGAGAGCCCAGATCAGCATACTATCGCAGGTTGCGGCAGTACTAACTGTGCAGAGCTCGCCATCCAGCCGAAACATGTGCTCAGGTGAAGTAGAGGGCGAGGTAATCAGATAGCCGCTATCGTCTTCTATGAGCCATGCCAGACAAAATATGGCGGCCTCTTTCATGATGGGATAGGCATACTCCCGCAAATAGGCCTCGTCTCGTGTGAAGGCATACTGCTCCCAAAGATGGGTGCAGAGCCATACGCCTCCCATGGGCCAAAGCGCCCAAACGGGATGACCGTGACCGAACCCCCCCACAGGGGCTGTCTGTCCCCAGATATCGCTGTTGTGATGGGCGACCCATCCCGGTGCGCCGTAATTAATCCGGGCTGTTTCCTTGCCGTTTTCCGCTAATCTCCCGATAAAGTCCAACAGAGGCAGATGGCATTCTGCAAGATTCGTTGTGAGTGCCGGCCAATAGTTCATCTGGGCATTGATATTGATCGTGTAGTTGCTCCGCCATGGCGGGGATAATTCCTTATTCCATATGCCTTGGAGATTTGTCGGCAGACCTCCCGGCCTAGATGCCGCAATCATCAGGTAGCGGCCATATTGAAAGAGTAGTTCGATCAAGCCGATATCGGCGGGATCGTATTGGCTGACGCGGAGATGGGTGTCCACTTGGTCAAAGCGGGGGGATTTTTCACCCAAATTCACCGCTACTCGCTGAAACAACGCGGCATGATCCGCAATGTGGCGGTGTTTATACGCCTCATAGTCCAAATTTCTCATATCGCGTGCTTTGATCGGTTCGCGGAAGTTCGTTGCGGCGGTTACGATCACCGTGACGGCATCCGCATTTGTAATCGTCAAGCCTTGGTCACTTGCGGCAATTTGACCGCCCTCATTTAACACATGCACTTGTGCTAAGAAGGATAATGCCTTGGTGGTCTCAAAGTCTCCATACCGTATGGGATTCGGGTCATCGTAGTCCGGGCTGAGCACCAACTCCGGTGCGATTCCCTGCATGGTGATGGCGCTTTCTGCGATTGTGACTCGAAACGGTAGCCGACTGTCCAGCTGTATCGAGAAACTAAGCGCTTCTGGCCTGTCGGCTGTCAGACGCATCACAAGGGCCTTATCTGGCCGAGAACAGAATGTTTCTCGTGTGTAGCGGATGCTGTCTACTGTGTATACTGTACGGCAGATGGCTTCATGCAGATTCAGCGCTCTGTGGTATCCCTCCGCCTCGCTTTTGTGCACAAAGTTTAGGCGCAGATCTCCCAGGGGCATATATGCCGCAGTATAGGGTCCCATCATCTCACGGCTTAAGATATCTGCCAGGCTGTAGTTCTTGCGCTTTACAGCTTCTCTGATTTCCGGCAATATTTCTCGTGCCCGGGGATTGTTCCAATCGCTTTGATAACCAGACCATAGAGTCTCCTCGTTTAACCGGATCAACTCCTGATCCGCCCCGCCGAAGACCATGGCTCCGAGGCTCCCGTTCCCTAGCGGCATCGCTTCCGTCCAACTTTGGGCGGGGGTGCTATATTGTAAGATCATTCTTTCACGCCGCCCATGGCGATTCCCTTTGTCAAGTAGCGCTGACCGATGAAATACATGATGAGGGTAGGTACCAAGACGATCATCAGTGCGGCATATAAGGCACCGAAGTCCGTGGCGCGCCTCTGTACTTCAAAGAGATTCGCAACCCCAATGGGCAAAGTGCGATTTCCCGGACTTCTCAGGGTGACCAGCGCCAAGATGTATTCGTTCCAAAAACCCATACCGTTGAGCATGGCGACTGTAATAATGCCGGGTTTTGCCATGGGTACGACAACCTTGAGAAGTGTTTTCCAATTGCCGCATCCATCTATCTTAGCGGCCTCCTCAAAACTGGGAGAAATTGTCCGCATATAACCTGACAACAAGAAAGCGGAGAAGGGAACGCTGATGGCGGCATATACCAAACTTAGCGCCCATAAGTTATCGAGCATATTTAACCTGTGTAACAGAGAGTACAAGGGAATGTAGATGTAAACAGTTTGGATAAACAGACACATGGCAAAGAGCAGTTCCAATGCCTTTGAGCCGAAAAATTTAAATCTTGCCATGGCATAGGCACAGGGAACCGTCAAAATTAATAGCAAGGCTACACTCAAGGTGACTACAAAGATAGAGTTAAACAAATAGTCCCCCATGTTTGCCCCGACCCAGGCTCTGACATAGTTGTCCCAAGCAAGTCCCTGTGGGAGGGCGGTTATGTTGATTAGAATCTCTTCCGTTGTTTTAAAGGAAGACATGATATTCCAGAAAAGCGGGTACATCACAATCAAAGCATAGCCAAACAGCAAAATCCGGACACACCATCTGATGGTGAAGGTCTTTGCACGGTAAGGGTCAAGACTCTTCTTTGTATAGGGCTTCTCTTTTTTCAAATTCATCTCTCAACCCCCCTATATATTCGCCCGGCGGGCTGTTAGCTTTCTGGAAATAGCGGCAAATACCAAGGCCATACCCAAAGTAAAGACCATAATTGCCATGGCATATCCAAAACTGGCCGCAGGTCCAAAGGCCATGTTGAACATATGCCCCGGTAATACCAAGGTAGCGGTTCCCGGGCCTGAGTCAGTCATGATTCTGGTTAAAATAAAACTGATACTCATGGTGCCGGAAAGCGCCAAGACATAGGTAATGCCAATTTGATCCATAAGCAGAGGCACTGTGATTCGGAAAAATTTTGAAGTAGCAGAAGCGCCGTCAATATCAGCGGCCTCGAAAATGTCTTTGCTGACACCATCTATCGCCGCAATGAGCAAGACCATATAGTAGCCCACCGCCTGCCAAACCATAACGATGGTAATGGCCCATATTGCCCAGGTGGGATCACCCAGCCAAGGAATAGAGTCTATATTGACCATACCAATGAGCGTATTGATGGGGCCCGTCCCTCTGGGATGGAAGAGGGCAGAAAACACCACCGACACGACGACCAAATTTAAAATGCTGGGCAAGAAGAACAATATGCGGTATATGCCTTTTTCCTTCAGTTTTGCTTGGGTAAGTCCGAAGGCAAATACCAGCGCCAAAAATATGGTCACAGCAGGTACGACAGCCATAAGTTGCAAGGTGTTCCGTAACGCAGTTATAAAGTGGGGGTCATTGGTGAACATGCGAATGTAGTTATCCAGAAACACAAAGTCCGCCGCACCTGCGGCGAGGCTCGCCGCATTTGTGAAGGACATCCGAATGGCATTCAGAGTGGGATAAATGAGAAAGAGCAACACACCTGACAATGCGGGAAGCACACACAAGGCCACAAAGCCCTTTGGTATGACATTGATCCCAGACCGCTTTTTGCTTTTCATAACACGACACCTCCAGTGTCAAAGTCGAGCTACAACAGAAACCATGACTACCACAAGAGCCATGGTTTCTGCCGCATCGGTATTTCGTCTATGGTCTATTATATCCGATTCCCTTAGTTCGCCGCAATATGTTCGCGAATTTGGGCAAAGAGATCTTCCATTTCTTGGATGTATTGATCCACTGTCAACTGTCCGGTCATGAGCGGTGTCATTCTGTTGTCAAAGACTTCTTGCGGAATATGGAGCGGAAGTCCTTCCGGGATTGGCGCGAAGGACATGAGCATAAAGGTACCTTCGTCGTAAGCGCGTAGCATGTTGAGCACGCTGGGACTCAGGTAATTTGCCGCAACTTCACGTGCGCCAAGAATTGCTAGAGAACCGTCTGCCTCTTGGGCAAAGGAGATGATGGTTTCATCTGTGTACATAAAGCGTAAGAACTCTAGAGCTAGGTCTGTATTTGGCGCATTTGCCGGAATGCTCAATTGCTCGAAGGAAGAGAGCACAAATCTCGGCGATCCTGCTTGCATTGCGAATGTGGGCGCGATGGCAAACTCGAAGCCCTCTTCTCTTGGGGCGTCAGCCATTTCGTTTACAAACCAAACGCCATTTGGAATGAAGAGTGAGCGACCGAGCATCATATCCGCTTGGGACTGGGTGTGGTCTAAAGCCACGGTGCCGTCCATCAGATAACCCTCTGTGCCAAGTCTTGCAAACACTTCAATGACTGATCTGACAGCTGGATTTTCCCAGGCGCCTTCTTCATAATTCTCGATGGCACGGATGGCTTCCATGCCGCCCGCACCTGCGATGGCTGGCCAGAGGATAGACTCTAGGTAGCCAGCATGGATACCTTGATACGTAAAGATGGCTCTTCTCTCTTGGTTGTTGCCGACGGTGACGTAATTATCTGGATCAGCTAAAAGGGCGTCCATGGCAAAGAGGTCATCCCAAGTTGCAGGAACTGCCCAACCTTTTTCCTCAAACAGTGTCACGTTGTAAACTGGACCCATGGGACTTGCGTTAAACGGTGCGAAAAAGATGCGGCCATCACCATAAGGGGCAAAGGAGGTGCTCTCTAGCATACCGGGGATAATTCTATCGCGAAGCATAACGCCCGGACGGTCTAGCGCCTCGGTGTTGTTGAAGAAATCTGTTAGGTCTAGGAACTCATGGTTTTGAATCATGGCTGTCATGAAGCCAGCGTGTTGCACTTGAATGGACATGAAGTCCGGAATCTCACCAACTGCCAGTTGCGGTGAAAGAATGGTTTCAATGTCAGGAGAGATTTGCATTTCTACAACAACACCCGGATGAGCCGCTTCAAAACGCGCAATCAGGTTATCCCAAAAACCACGGCCATAACCGCCTTCAAATACGGCTATGTTAAGTACTCTGTCTTCTGTTTCCGGTGTAGCTGGAGCGGCTGGGGTAGCTGGGGCTGGAGCCGGGGTAGCCGCCGCAGGCGGAGCCTCACTGCCGCCGCCACAAGCAACGGTGAATGCGAGTATTGCTACGAGTAGAACTAGAACGCCAAGAAGTCTTCTTTTTTTCATCTTTTTCAATCCTCCATTTTTTAATCGCTTTTATTCTTTCGGCACTTCGTACCGTTGTGCACAGATTTTACTCTCTCCATTTCAATTTGTCCGTACATTTAAATTATTCAGTCATGTTATTTCAAAATTCAATTTTTATCTCCAAATTTGTATGGTCTAATTTCGTTTAGTGTACACCCTTACCAACGAAAATGCAATATCTATATTTATTTTTTCACACTGCGTCAAATGTCACGGAAAATTTTTGTTGAAAATGACTGTGTAATATGTTAGGATTTAAATTGACTTAATATGTATATCGCCAGAGGGACAAATCATGATAGAAAAAAATGTACCAAAATACATCGAAATTGCAGATTGGCTACGCAATCATATCCTCGATGGCACATTTCAGACGGGGGAGAGACTGATTACCGAACACAGCCTTTGTGAAAAGTTTAGTATCAGCCGCCACACTGCCCGCTCTGCCGTTGCCGTTTTGGAAAAAGAAGGCCTTGTTGTACGCAGACAGGGCGACGGCACATATGTCAATCTGAGTTTGAACACCAAACGTAAAAATATTGGTGTTCTGTTGACTGATCCATGTTGTTACACCTTCCCCAATATGATTTCCGGCATCAATGAAGTTTTGTCTGCGCAAGGGCATCGGATTACCCTTGGTTTGTCCCAAAACAAAGTGGAAATCGAGAGGGCGCAACTGCTTTCTTTCCAGGCCGCCAATATCGACGGGCTGATTGTAGAGGCCGTACAATCAGCTTTGGCAAACCCCAATCTAGACATTTACAGGGACTTTCTTGCACGGAATATCCCTGTCATATTCGTAAATACCTATTATCCGCGCCTGGATTGTAACTATATTCTAAACGATGATGTAGAGGGCGGCAGGATTGCCACGGGTTATTTGATTGATCAAGGTCATCGTAAAATCGGCGGACTGTTTAAACTGGACTCTATCCAAGGTTCTCTGCGCTATGAAGGTTTTGTCAACAAATTGTACGAACAAAATTTGACCCTGGATGAAGCGCGTATTGTCTGGTACTCTGACGAGAGTGAAGACCATCTTTTCGCAACGGAACAGCTCTCTCTATTAAGGGAGGCGCTCTCAACTTGTACTGCTGTCCTATGCTACAGCGATCGTGTGGCGCATAAATTGATCGAAGCTTCACCAAGACTGGGTCTTCGCATTCCCCAAGATCTTTCCATCGCCAGCTTTGACAACTCAATCGTAAGCAGAATGGCAATTCCGTCTATCACCTCCATCACCCATCCGGGTGCAGAAATGGGTAAACTAGCCGCAAGCTCTCTCCTGAAGATGATCGAAAACCCCAATCACAAGATTCAACATGCCTACAGGCCTACACTTGTGATTCGGGATTCGGTGAGTGCGTGCTTTTAAATCATTCATCTCTATTTTCATCAGAAATTTCCACAGAAAATGTCGCATAGAACCTGTCCTTCGGGCAAAGATAGTACGGAGATGCCAGACATGCGGCATTTCAGGAAAAGGAGAGGTGAAATCCTTGGGATTTCATTTTTCCGCTTAATTCGAAGGAGATGCGTATTTACTATGTCTAATTCTAATAGTATCCTAAACCCAAATGCACGTGAAGCAATGGATCGTTTCAAGATGGAAGCCGCAAACGAAGTCGGCG
>Ga0131853_10003260_pt1 | contig 29129 bp, 11 predicted proteins | sample TergutLab28metaG_FD_92764 | JGI IMG/M metagenome (GOLD analysis project Ga0131853, IMG submission 92764) | Labiotermes labralis P1 segment gut microbial communities from Petit-Saut dam, French Guiana - Lab288 P1 (version 2) (version 2) | ecosystem: Host-associated > Arthropoda: Insects >... | reverse complement strand
CCCACTTTTGCATTAAAGTCTCCTAGTAACATTTTCATATGATATTTGGGGAAGTGATCGAACACCTGCTCTAATTCCTCATAAAAACTATCTTTTGCCTCATCACTTTTTTCCTCACTTGGTGCATGCACATTTACAACAATGATATTATGCCAGCGACCTCTCAGCACTATATATGACAACCTATTGCTAACAAACTCTACTCTCTTCACTGCTGATACTATTCTACGGTGTACAAAAAAACCCGTTCCCAATTGATGATTTTCATTTCCTTTCCCGTAGAAAAAATCATAATCCCCTGCCCTTACTGTGCCCCCTTTGTCCCACCTGACCTTCTGTACACCCACTACATCTAATTTATACCTCAGTAATTCCCTCGCTGCTGCCTTAAGTGACCCTGCCCTATACAGACTCCTAATATTCCAAGTCCCTATTTTCATCCCTCTTTGCCTGTTGCACGATGCTTCCCCTGGAAACACTCCCCCCCAGAGATTCGAATGGGGGAGTAGTTTACCTCTGGATTGTTTTGTCTCCAGAGCAAGCCTCCCGCATGTGAGTGTTTCTTAACAAAGTTTTTTACAGGGAGGGGTTGTTAGCACCTCGCCCAACCCCCAAGCTGGAGGACCACCCCTCGTCGGCTGTCCGCGGCTGCTTATTCAATTTATTTGCAGCTACCCTCCTTATCGGAGGCCGTTCCTCTATTCGCAACCTGAGGACGCGCCATGCCGTGGTGACAGGGACCCACTACAAGGAACCAACAAATACGCTCAGTAAAATACAATAAAGTACAAATCATAAAATACAATTTATAAAAAGTGTCCACTCTTAAATGTTTTGTGATTTGTATTTTATTGTATTTTATTGAGTGCATGTGTTGGTTAATATACTGAATGTAAGAAAATGTACAGTATAACATAAAATTCTCTTAGTTCAGATATGAGGCATAGTTTTTTCATTATTATTGTTGTTTATTGTCTGTCTTACACAACAGTGTATTGATTATGAAAATTATTTATAATAATTATCTTCAACCAATATTACCCTTGCTCACCGTCTAAGAGACATGGTAGCACTGTGCTGTGGGCTGTATGTATGACTGAGGAATCACAATTTAATTCTGGACAGGTGTAAGAGACTTTTCTCTTCTTTAAAACACTGCGACTGTCTGTGAGGCCCACCCAGGCTGTTTATTGGTTCTGGAGGTAAGAGGATGGGGCTTGAAGTTGACCAGTCATCTCCATCTAGTGCCAAGGTTAAGAGTGTGTGGAGCTGTGTCCCCATTCCACCAATATGCTTTCATGGTTCGTGCTTAAGTACAGGGACAACTGTACATCTGTGTTGAATTAAGGAATGTTACCCACATTATACTGTCATATAACAACCACTGTAACTAAGTAAATTCATTGTGACTGTACTTCTAAACACACAAGCTATAATCCATTTAGATTTGATTCCCCCACCCCCAGTTACGGGGGTCATTCCAAAATCAACCTCCGATTGGCTGGTAAAAAAATATAAAACAGAGAACAAAACTTTATTATATGGAACAGTTACATAAATATCTGTCTTACTTCTCCACATAGTTGCCATCCACATTTAGGCACTTGTCATTCCGTGGCACTAACTTTTGCTGTCCCTCGTCATAGAATGGCGCTGCCAAGTTATGCAGCCAGGTTTTGACGCCATCCATGAGCTCTTCGTTGGTGTGGAAACGTTGGGTAGCCAACCAGACCTTCATCTTAGAGAAGAGATGGTAATCACTTGGCGCCAGGCCAGGACTGTAAGGACGGTTGTCGAAAATCTCCCATTTGAAGAGCTTGATTAAAGAATTTGTGCAAGCTGTGGTGTGGGGCCACGCGTTGTCGTGCAGGAGAACAACACCTTTAGTGAGCATCCTGTGCCGGGTTTTTTTTTTTTTTTGGATCAACCTCTGGAGATTATTCAGCATTTCACAATAAACATCTGACGTTATTGTGGTCCCTGGTACCATGAATTCTGTCAACAAAATTCCCTTATGGTCCCAAAATACGTACCTTACAGCTGGCGGGAGAGGCAATGATAGTGTCCATGTTTCATCAGTAATTACTCCTACACTACGCAGTGAAAATGTTTGAGGGTATGCGTACAGCAAGAACAGAGATTACTTGTTACTACTGAGCATGCGCTTTGACGCTATGACAAGGCGTTTATTTTTACCAACCAATTGGAGGTTGATTTTAGAATGACCCTCATGCTTTGTGTTTACTTTTAATTAATTTAATTACTTTTGCCATTTTTCAATATTATGAACCCTTGGCACAAGAATAAATGTGTGATATACCCTGCCAAAGCCCTGCAATTTAAAAGGCCACCACTGCTTCAGATGTACTTGACAATGGCTGTAGTCAGGTTACAGCATAATTGACAGTGGAAAATAGAAGAATATTAATTGATAATGGGTGATTCTTAATGTTACATAATGTGAGAGGAATGTTTGTGAATTTTGCAGATCACCTGGAACTGTTATGATCTTGAATTCAAGGTTATGATAAACTGAATCAGTAACTTGGATAGGAGACAATGAAATGTGTGTAGAATTTTGGTGGGGAAACCCTTGGGGTCAGTGGCTGCTAGAATACGTAAAATGGGATGGGCGGACAACTTTATGTTTCTCTCAAAAATGGATTGTGGTGTGGAGTATTGGATGCAAGTGGCTGAGGATCATGTTTATTGGAAAGCTTTCGTATTAGTGATGTTAATTCTCAATACTAAAATTTGGTACTGTTACAGATGTTACCCATAATATTCACTGGAGCTGCATTTGAGATCCTCTCACATATGTGGATACCTTGTGGATATTTCTGGTACCTGCCACAAAGGATTATTTTCCATTAAATGTATACCCTTCTATTGATTTTACAGTTCAGTGTTATTTTGTGGTGTCTGATCTTGTTTTCTTCAACAGTGAGTATGTGAGGAATCTGAACCAGATCTGCAGGTACAACTGTCGAAGAAAGAATGAATTCATCAAAAAGGGTCTTGGTAAGTGTTGTTTCCGGTAATAAAGTTCACAATGTTAAAATACTTTTGTTTGTTTGATTGTTGTTGGTTTTGTGTTGGTTTGTGTGTGTTCTTATCTATGTTTTCTTTCAAAAGTGGATTTTTACTAATAAATAGCAGAGCTGTTTAACTTTACCTCTTCTTTAAAATGTGTTTGTTAATTTGTCTGCAGCTTATTGTTTTGATGAATGTCATTTAAAATGAGTTTTTTTTTTAATTCCAAGCAATTTTTCTGTGTATGCCATATCCTGACAGTCCTGTTGAAAAGTGATACAAGTTCCCAATTTCCATTTCAGTGCATATATGATGCCAATTTTTGAGGGAAAAATACATAAATATTCACTATACTTCCAGGGATCATGTGTTAACCATAGATTTTCAGAATACTGTTTGAATCTTGTGTGCATCTGCCATTTTCTTCAGCTGTAGAGCGTATGATTCCAACAGGCAAATAACTGTTGTGTAATTGGCAATTTGTAACTATAATGGAATTGTGCACAGTGTGAATGATGTAAGGGAATACTGCATTATGGCCAAAATTAGTCATCTTCTTTGCTAGGGTCTGTGATGGAGGATCTTTGTATCAGTTGTTTATAAGTGTGCATTGCCGCTGGCACATCAGCAATCACTAATCCATTCACAATAATTGTCAGAATTTAAAATCTAAGCATGCAGTCCTCAGTTGTCCTGAAGATTACTGTTGTCTGGGTTGTGATGCCATGACGATGGGTGGAAATATATCATCATGTCTTAGCAACCTCGTACATCCATCTTAAAGGTAGATAGTTCTTCCAGAATGTTGGAGACAGTCAACTTAATAATCGTTATTGCTTAAGTCTCAGAATTTTTTATACACATGCTGCAGGCCACATGCACTGTCATCAGTATAATAAATTTTAGTGAGGCTTATGTGTAAACACATGGCATTAAAATCCTCCATTGCCTTCATTTATTTCCTCTCCATATGGCGCAAGACAGCTTGAATTCAGTGTGTCATTTCCTTCTGTCATGTATCTCTAAATGACAGAAATAACAAGTGGAAAATAATGTTCAAATTCTGTTTTGCAGATATTTATCGAACTAGATGTCGAGAAGGTTCAGCAGTAATGAATAAGTTTCCTGAAGATGTAGCTATTGCTGAAAGGCTTACTGGAGGTGACCCAGACATTCTGAGGAATGATACTTTTGCACCAGTTGAACGGCCTGATTATAGTAACATATTTGGGAGTGACAAAAAGTCTGGCTCAGCTGAAAAGAAGAGCAAACTGGTTGGTCACCAGGGTAAAGATCAGGTTACCTGGAAAGTAAAACAACTGTCTCCATCAGCTAATGTGCATTGTGGCCATCCTGCATCTCCTTCACTTCCTGTACTTCAACGACCAAGACAGATCACACACCCACGTTTTGTGAGTGAGGTGAAGGACGATTCTGATCATGTTGTACGCATCAGGCATCAGCCTGTGAGTACGCCTAGTCGAGATGACCAGTCTGGTGTTCCCAGCCCTCAGTACAAGTGCCATCTCTGTGATTTTACATCCAGCAGATTGAATGTTATCGTTCTGCACAACAAATTTCACCGTGCTGATGCAGCCAATAATGGGCAAGATGCTAGTGTCAAGGGAATGTCAACAATCAAGATTAAATCTGTAGACAGGAAAAGTGCAGGAAGAGTGAAAGGAAGGGCCCCTGTCAGCAGTCCTAGTTATAGGTCAAGAACTCGCACTAGAACTGCCCCAGCGGTTTGTGATACTCCCAGAGCTGTGGGTACTGCAGATAAAGGTGCTCCTAAAAGGAAACTTGCAGAAGTCAGTGACACTGAAATAGTGAATAATGAATCAGTTGCTAATTCCAGACAACAACTGCCAAGGAGTCCAGAGAAACAGGCACAATCTTCTGAAACAAAATCACCAAACACCCTCAAGACCCCTGTCTTTGGTAAAAGGAAAGGTTCTAAGTGGGGAGGTGAGAGGCCTGCAAAAAAGAAAAAAAATGATGAAGAAATTCGAGAAAAATTACTTGCCGACTGGGATGATGAAGATGAAGAGCAAGAAGAAAAAGAGATCGAATTAATGAAACAAGAATTGAGTAAGAGTGAGTTGGCCAATGTGCATTCAGCTGATGTAACTACTGCCAGTGAGAGTGAGAGTGTAGCATATACAAAGCCGAGTTGTTCAGAAGAGAATGTGAAGTCCAAGAAAACATCTTGCTTTGATTTTGATGATGCAGAAGATGCAAATTTGGGCAGTGAGTTGGAGGAGAGAGCCAAAAAATTTGTAGAGAATAGAAAAATTCCTAGAATTTTAGATGATAAAAGTGAAGCAGCATCAAAACGCTGGAATATCACAGATGATATGAAACCCCTGACATGTGCCCCAAAAGGAGAAGAACAAGTTACAGATACATCTGCAGTCCAAGTTCCAGAAACACTCAAAACAGAAGTAGACAAACCCACTGCTGATACTGAAGATATGGATGTTGCATTTAAAACCCTCCTAGCAGAAACAGCTCTACCTGCCCTACCTGAAGTTCCTGAGTTGCCTGCCACCAAAGTTGCCAGTTCTGCACTTGATATTGGCAGCTCTGCTTCTCTCCCAGATGTTGTTCTTGACAGCAGCAACAGCCACACTGCTCATGATACAAGCGGTTCCCTGCATACAGTTCCAGAGTTGACAAGTGTTGACAGCAGTGGTGGTGACCATGACTACAGTATCAGGAAGGAAACGGAGAAGGTGCAGGAGAAACCAAAAGAAATCAAAGTGGAGTCTTCAAAGGTACATGTTGCTGAAGCTCGGAGTGTAGATGGGAATTCTAAAACCTCCTTGGAAGAGGAAGAAATGGAGTTAGACATCAACTCCATGCCTGTGGTGATGACTGATGCGGTAATCACCGAAGAACCTGAGGCCAGTAAGGTCGCAAGTGTTCCTGTTCCATTGGTTGATTTGATTCCAAGTTCAACAGAGTCTCATGCAGTAGGCATAAATGAAGGTGATGCCAGTGTAACAAATTTCAGTACCCCTCTGTCATCTTCTGAAACTTCTGTTGTTATGTCAAAGAGTAGTCCACGTGTTCCAAGCAGCACTGATAGTGCTGTTATGAAAGCAACACAAGGCACCCCAGTAAAGGCGGTTAAATTGCAAACTGCACCATTGCCTGTTTCAAGTGCTGTTGCTCTTTCTGCCACCAGTAAAGTGAAAGGTGCGGCAGGGACTACAGTAATATCCCCAAAAGGTGCAGGAGGGAAGTTTGTTATTGTACAGACTTCTCCTGGTCAACACTCAAGGTATACTGTTGGGAAGGCAACACAGCAGAGAGTTACACAACAGCAGCAGCTGCAGCGACAACCACAGCAACAACAACATGTAATTCAGCAAGCAGCTGGGGGTGGCAAAGTTGTGATCTTAACCAAACCACAGGGCAATGGCCAGCAGAAGATTCTGGCAACTGCACTCTCTCCACAGCAACAGAGAATTCTGACTGCGGGTGGAAAATTGCAGACTCAGCCCCAACGTATAGTAACTAGTACTGGAACAATCTTAAACCCAAGAAGTGTGATGGCCAAAGGTACACAGTTAACCCCAGTAACTCAGCAGCAGATGAAGGCTTTGCAAGGGGGGAAACAAACTCTTGGTGCAAAATTTACAATGCAAAGCACACAGGCAAAGGTAGTTCTGCCAACAATGCAAAAGACTTCTGTAACATCAGCTTCACCAGTTAGAGTTATTGGTACTTTGAAACCACAGTCTAACACAATACTCATTCAGACAACACAAGGAACCACAGTTTCAGGAACAGTTGTTGGTAAACCTGCAGCGTCTACTTCTGGACAGTTACAGACGAAGATGGTCACATCTCGATCCATAACTAAAGTTCCCACCTCAAAGCCAAAAATCTTGACAAATCCTGCTGCTGTTGCTTCTGTGCAGAGAATTTCTGTACCAACTACTGGAGGAGGGAAAATAGTTCTGACTTCCCAGGCACAACCAAAGGTGCTTGAAAGTAGACCAGCAGTTGCACCAGGCATTATCGTACAAAAGGTACAAAGTCCTTTGCCTGTCAAAGGCAGCAGTGTTGGTTTACTAACAAATGTATCACAGGTGAAGAAGGTGAGTGGCATTTTCCCTAGATCATCGCCTGTACCGAAACTAAGTCAGTCTCAGTCTGTTAAAAAAATATCTGCACCTCAATCTGTTCAGAAAGTAATTACTTCATCACAAACTATGAAGAAGTCTGTACCTCAACAAAAAATATCAGATGTTAATATTATCTCAAAACAAGTTCCAGTTGTAGTGTCAACAACAAATGTGCAGTCAAAGGCAGAAATACCAAGTACACAGACCTTGCCGAGTCTGCATCCATTACAGCCCACTGTTACAGTTGGACCAACTGTACAACAAAACCTACAGGCAAATAGCTTGGTTCTGTCTACTGCACAGTGCAATGTCACAGGACCAAATTTAGCTGTGGGTAATAGTACCACCATAAGTTTACCTAGCCTTCAGCCAACTCCAGTGGCTACCACAGGAGGAACGTCAGTTCTTACACCTCAACAGATAGCTCAAGTTGTGGCAGCAGCCCCTACAGAGCAGTTGGCAGACAGCGGCACTGCAACCTATGTACTGGTCACGATTGATGACTCAGGTACTCTTCAGTCATATGACAATTCTACACTTCTGACATATGATGGGGGTTCTCAAACCAGTGAGGGAGGTGCCCGAACCCTTTACATTGACCCGTCATCTATAAGTACATCTGGAGATATTGAAAACATTATCCTGACTATAGACAACTCTGCTGCAAGCACAGGGACTGTTCTGAACTTGGAGCAAACAAATGCAATGCCTGCACATCCTGTGACAAGTATTGCAGTCGAGAATTCTTCAACTTCACCTGTGTTTACTATTGTTTCTGCACCCCGTGCTGCAGGCACTGCTGCCTCACAATCGGGCGGCTCCAATCAAGACATTTTGGCAGAAGCACTGGCTAATACCCAGGTCTTCCAGTCTGATAGTGCAATACAAGATTCACTGACTGTGGTGAACAGTAGTCAGGCTGCAGTGATGACACCGCGACTTCTTGAACCATCCCCTCTTTTAGCATCATCTCCTTCTACCCTGCATCAGGCTACAGTGTTGTTGCCTTCTTTGTCATCTGTACTCCCACCTCCCTCAAACCCAGCTGGTGTACTGGAAACTTCACTAACTCTGAATCAACCTATCATGACTCCCCTAGAAGTACCTTCTGCTCTTCCATCTTTACATTCTCCTCCTCCACTTCCTTCATTGGAACTACCTCTCACTATTACTCAGCCTGCCCTTTCTGTAACCTCACAGTCATATTCCAGTATGCCTGTAACTTCCTGTAACCCCTCAGAAAAGAGCACAGAAGAATCTTCAGTCTCTGGTTCAGCCTTGTCATTGACCATGGCTGAGCCAAGATCAGTTTCAGCAGTCAGTTTCCATCCATCAATGCCCCTCATATCTGAAGAAACGGATCCCCAGAATGAAGGTAACAACAGTTCGACAGTTATTTCACCAAATTCAAGCTTATCAGACAAGCCTCAGTGCCATTCAGACACTTCCTGTAGTCAGATCCTTGTAAATACATCTGATAATGTGGAACAAGAAGCAGCAAGCAGTCATATTGAAGATCCCATATCATTACCAGCCCAACATGATGCTGCAAGACATCCTGTTCTGACATCGTACACTGATGTCCCAGAACCTCCATCTCATGATGGAGAGAATCGTGTGAGTGAGTTGTCCAAAAGCCTAAGTACATTGGACACTACGTCACATCACCAGATAACAGTAAGTGCACGGGAGAGTGTGGTCCATTCTAATGAGAGGCATACAGAGTCTGATGTTCAGTCTGTAATAGAGCACACTTCATCAGCTGTACAGGATCATATCTCAGGAAACACTGAAATTCTGGAGTCAGCACGAGGGCCCACTAATTCAACCTTTGATGGTACAACAGCAATTGCTGTTGAAGACAGCAGTACCTCAGATATTAATCATTCCTCATCAAGTCACTTAGGCTCAGATCAGAATTCCCATATGTCTTATGGCCATGTGTCAGAAATCAACTCTCAATCTTCAGGTTCAGTTGCAATTTTACAAACTGAGAGAGCAACTACTTTGTCACACTTTGCTGAAATTTCAGAGGGTGCATCAAGTAATTCGAAGAATACCGGTGATCACGTATTGGGAATAAACCTTACCCCATCTGATGGTGCCACTTTGGAAAACAGTTCTGAAATGCAAAGTAACTCTTCAACACTGAGAAGCAATCAGTTAGCACCCTCAGATGATCTTGTTCATCACACATGTTATTTGCAGGTGGTACCAGAGAGTACTTCTACTACTGAAGAGAAAATGGTGACAAATAATTCATCTGAACAAATCCTGCAACCATCGCAGAATATCTGTGACACTGAAGCTCTGACTAGCTTTCAGAAGGCTTTCAAAAATACCTCAGAGGTATCTAACCCAGAGCCAGGGAATGAGGTTAGTTTGGTTTCTTGTTCTGCAGAGAGTCCATCCAGTAATGTTGCAACAGGTGCTTCGCTGCCTTTGCAGTCTCTTTCTGAAGTAGCTCATTCAATGCCCTTGTTGGTGGATGAACCTATGCCAGAGACTTCAAATGACTGTGCAGAAGCAGAGCAGGCGATGTCAGCTGAGAGCCCTTTTAGGGAAGATGATAACGAATTAACTAAGAACATGAGACTTGGACAGGGTGAAAGGTAATAATCTCAATTAAGTGTATTATTTTTTGAAGGAGAGAGATGTCACTGTGAATGGGGGTGGGGAGAATGTTTCAGGAGAAACACCCACTCATTATAACATACACAAGTTTTCTGTGTAATTCAAGACTTATGATGTATTTTAGTTATGCAATTTGTAAAGTTTATGTCTTAACCCTTAGGAGATGGATTTAAATGGCAGTTGTATCTCTTGACAGCCCATGTTCTTCTGGCTTAGCATGTACGTTTAAATTGTTACCAAGCAAACACACAGTATCGGCATCTGGCATGCTAGGCCATTCACCATTTTATTTTAGAGATCAGTATATGGTCTCTTGGGTTGATAAAGGTCAACTAGCACTCAGAAACATGAAATTTTTTCCACATTTTGATTTGAGTTGTGTTTAATATACTTCATATTTTGAAGGAATTGAGTTTGAATTCTTTACTTTCATATATAGAAGGTTGACTGCTAATTGGTGAATGCAATCTAATGTTTAGCCAAAGTCAAGCTCTTTGTATACGCATAATTAAAGAGGAAGCTAATTGTTTTATAGTTGATCATTAACCAGTCTGTGTTTACTGTCGTAATATGGCACAAGGCCACCACATTGTATAGGTAAGTGGAACACAGCAAGCCAAATTAGCGGTCCAGTTTATTGTGAAGAAGAGAGGGTAGTAAGTAGTGTCATCATGGAAGACTTATGAATGTGCAGTGACCTTGAGACCCCTTTGTTAATCAAGGCATCTGTATATGCTGGTGCAGCAATTGTGCTGTCACCCATGCTTCAGTTGTATATGCAGCAAAATGTGTAGTGTAGCTGAATTTATGTTTATAAAATATTATCATTTTCCAGTGCTTGTGTGAGTATGTGTGTCTGTGTGCGTGTGTGTGTGCGCGTGCGTTCGTTCACCTTGACACAAGAGTTCATATTTCAGAACATTATTTTATGGCAGTGACAATGTGTCTGTCATATTAAATATTACTTGGTGCAACTTATGGAGCTTTTGTTTAGAAAGTAGTGTAGTAATTTCATTTGCTTCAATTTGTAATGAAATTGCAAAATAATTTTATGTGTAGAGGCAGTAATGTGTACCATTAAATGATATCAGCCAGTTAGGTATAATGTATTATGACTGCTGGTATGTGTTTTGACATTTTTAATTTGTTAATATTGTTTTACTTGTCATATATCAATATGAGCTTCAGTTGCAATAAGTATGACACTTCTAGAATAAAGAAAAATTGTGAACATCTGTACATGCATATCAAGGTTTATGTAGATTTGTTTTATTTTCATGAACAGAATATCATATTTTATTATTGTAATTGTATATGTTATAAGACTGCTAATGGGTCAGAAATGTATGTACGAGAATCTCTTGTATAAGTGTGAGTGAGCAGATGTAATTATTGTCTTTATTATCATTCATCTCGTATACTTCAACACAGGTTTATTGATGGAATACATGCATTTTTACAGAAACAAAGTTTGATCCAAAACATAATATTTATACACAAAGTGTATATTTGCTGTAAATGAATGTCTTCAACACACCATGATACTCAGGGATAATAAAGGATACATATTTTGGCTAAAAATGATTAAATATCATCAGGCCTAATTACAAGAATAAAAGGGGGGTGTATTTTATAATTGTATGTCAGGTTTTTGAACTTATATATAAGCTGAAGTTCCCATGTACTGTAAAAAACACAGAAGGCCTGAGTTATGTAACTTTGCACAACAATTTTTATTATCAGTTATTTCTCTGAAATGTTTCAGCCTGACTTATAGGCCATTTTCATGGAGTCTTCTATGAAATATACAGCATATGTTTCAGCTTATCTATTAGAATTTTCACAAGGGATTAAATTGTTGTTGTGTTTACATTTCTTTAAAAGTTGAAGCCTATAAGTCTGGCCAAAACATGTCAGAGAATTAAGTGATTCTAAAAGAGTGTTGTGTAACTAGTTGGTATTGGACTTCTCTAAATATGACATAGTTGCACAAAAAATGTATAATATTAAGTTTGTTTAATTATAAGTTTATTAAGGATTAAAGAGTAATAATTAAAACGATATGACATGGACAGACATGAAATTCTTGGAAGTGGTGTGTAAACATTCAGTTCAGATCATCAAAGTGGAGAAAAATGCGTATAAAGTACAACTAGCTTCAATCCTTTAATCTTGTTATGCAGTGGTTTGATTTTGTTACTTATTCTGTAATAAGAAACACATAAGTTAGGAGTATATGGTGGGATATATATTTATGAGGTTAAAGTAATATAGAATCTTTAACTTACTGAAATATGTTGATAAAGTTGTTTAATGTTACTCAGATCATGTGTTGTTAATATGTCACTTTTGTAGATTCCTATACAAGGCTTAATTGCTTCAAGTTTGAATGCCTATGGAACAGAGTCGCTCTAAGTAGTATTAAACATCTTCAAACAACTTTATAAACATGCTTAAGCAAGTTACAGATTATATATTATTTTCACCTCCTAAATATATATCCCACCATATAATCCTAATTTATGTGTTCTTTATATATTACAAAATAAGTAATAGGATCAAAGCATTGCAAAACAATTAAGGAATTGAAACTAGTCCTGATCTGTTCAAACTTTTTCTTCACTTTGATGCTCAGACTGCAATATTTACACTCCACTTCCAAGAATTTTATATCTAATTTCCTACATCATATTCTATTTATCGTTTTTTAACATTTTATAAACATCAGTTTATATATTTCAGGCAATCTGTGTCATTTATGCTTTATGTGTTTTGTAGCTTGTGAAGTTTGGGATCTCAAACCTGAAATACAGTTGTTAAATAAACCCCTTTTGTATTCCTGTAATTAGACCTCATGATGGCTACACATTTTTAGTCAAAACGTAGCCTTATTGTTACTGAATATAATGTAGTGTTGACTAATTGCAACATTCATTCACCACTTAAAGTGTGAGTACTAATTTTAGGAGTATGGAACTGTACATGGTATAATAGAACATTATATCAGTCTATTTTGGACATGGATTGAACTTTACAGTGTATATGTATGATTTCCATATGAAAGAAAAAATTGTCAGCTTATAGCACTGTAGCGAACTGTTAACTGCAGTTAACATTATTACATAAGTGTGCTGCTTGGTATGTTTATGTTTTTCTTTTCAGTGGAAATAGGTTTTTTTACTTGGGGGACAAACAAGTAGTTCTAGTGTTTAACTGTGCACACCTGTGTATTATTTGTAACTTGGAACAGTGTTTATTATTAGTATTACAAATAAAAGATTGTACCCAAAGTAAAGTGGAAGAATATACTTCTGCAGCCTTGTCCACACTTCTCTGCCACAAGCAAACAGTAAGGTGCCTGTCCAAGATACTCCATTATTCTTGTGAATTGAGAAGGTGAAGTAATGTGAGACAAAACGAAACCAGTGGTGGGGGTGGGGTATTGCAGACGCTCAAAAGCAATTCTTATTGTCTCGGGTCAAAAGACGAGTGGTTTCTTTCCCAAAAGTCTTTCCCGTGCTCAGGTTTGCATACTAATAAAAAGACTGTTACAGATGTGGAGTTCCCATGTGCATTCCCACTAGTCCAGGATAATAAAGATGAGTACCTATATTCTGTCTTCTGATATTTGTCTCCCCCACCCCCAAACACCCATTTCTCAAATACTGTTTTCAGCCTGTATTGTGGGTCTGGGTCATTTATTCATTCTTATCTGTGTGTGTTTCCCACCAGTTTTGGAATATAGAAATGTGACACTAAATCTCAAAGAATTAATATGATTGGGCTGCAGATGGGAGAAGTTTACACTTGTTGATCATAGCTGAAACTTCACTACTCAATTATACATTTCTAAAGACACACAGTTATTGGAAGCATCTGTTCTTCACTGCTTGTAAATAAAACAATCAACTGAAACATTTTCACTTCTCTTAATCATCAGTTCATCATATACTTTCATAATCCTTCAAGCCCCAGGGATGTAAAGACTGTGCAGGATCAGCAGGCCAGGGTTTTCTCTGATGTTTAAATGCTTGTCGAAAGGTTTAGGAAAAATCTAAGTACCTTAAAGAGTAGTAATGATATAAATTGGAAATCCCTTGCTTGGTCTGATTTGTATGAAAATTTCGTCACTCAGAAAATAAACTGCTATAGTGCAGTGAGACAAGATTAGGCTGATGACTGTAAGCACACAAACTGAAATAGATGAGTGTCCGGTCAGGATGAGGGGCACCGTAACAACAATGGTGTGGAAGGGCAAACAAGATGTGTACCTGCTGACAAGCATAATCCGTTTGTTGAAGGTAACTTGTGTAAAGCGAGTCATGACAGGCACTACAACTGCTATGTGGGTTATATTGACAAAAATAACAGAATGATTAATAGCTAGATGTCAGTTCAGTTAATGGAACACTTTTTCATCTTCTTGCCTCACAGCTACTGAAGTGCTGTGATTAGTCACTGATACATGAGGAGTATGGCAGAGCTGTCTAGACCACAGCAATGCTTAATTCGAGCAGGAGGCAAGGAGTCACCAGAAATGGCCTGCACCAACTGATAAAAGGATGGACTTTGCTGTCTGTTATGCTCTAACAAAGAAAAGGCACTTAATATTCATAAAATGTGATACATGCATTGCTGGATTAGCAAATCGTGATGTTTCAAAAGACTGCTGCACACAAGCACAACTGTGTGTTGTAACAGCACATTACAAGAGGGAACGAACATCAACGGAGAACATCTAATGATAAAGCATTTCACACTTTCTGGTAACAGATTGTGTACTTCCCTTCATCATCTCAGGGTAAAGATTACTAGACATTTCTTACTTTTTCACATTTTTGGACAGATGTGGTGAAAAGCATTCTAGAAACCTGTACTGCGTATGAGGAGTGGATATTTCCATCACTGAAATAGTGACCATTAAGTGGAAGGTGGGTTTGATTAGAAAGTACTTGAATTAGCACAACAAAATCAAGTATGGAGTCTACAAGCATTGTATCCAGTGAGTACCCAGGGCTCTTAAATGTCAAGGTGCTAGACTGTGAAGCTGATGGCTCAGCTCTAAATAATGACTGTTGTATGGTAAGGAACATTACCTCCATACCCCTACACACTCTCATGACATAGGTACCAATGCAACATAAAAGTGCAAGATGACCTTAAAATGTACAGAGAGTGACACAGTTCCCCACAAATATTATACTTAATCCAAAAGGCATCTTTATCTTTTTTAGGACAAAATGGTCTTTTGGCATCCATATCTAAACATAACAACGGACAACATGGTCGATTTTGGCATACAAAGGTCAATGTACAGGGAACCTGGTGGTGAAATTGATTGAGGTACTGTGCTACAAGCCAGAAGGTCACGGGTTCGATTCCCGATGGGGGCATTGGGTTTTTCACTGACTTAATCCTACCAGTCACACTATGGCCCCTGGGGCTGACTCATCCTCCAATAGAAATGAGTACCAGTGGCTGGTGTATATGGCCGACAACCTTACCACCTTCATGTGCCGATTATCTAGAAATTCTGGAAGCCTCTACTTCCTGGAGCCTGTCCAGGCCTGTAATGGGATAGCTTTTAAGGTTAATGTCTGCCTTCCATATATAATTCCCAATATTTTGAAGTAAATTTATAATTTTAATCAATCACTGGCATAATATCAGCATACGCCATTTATTATACCAACTAAATGCACATTCTTAATTCTGAAGTCGATTAGGTCCTGTGTTTACTGGCTCAGATACAAGACACATCTAAACGCAGGGACCCACTCCAGTTCAGATTGTGATGTATATTGCCACGCTAATCCATGGCCAAACACAATGCTAATAACTTCTAGTTTACATATGTTACATAACGATATGTTTTTAACCATAAGTTTTTAAAATATGTACAGTTGTACCTTTTACATATAATCAATGTTAATTATGAAACTGCTACAGACCAAGGAACCTATAAATAATACCTCTGTAGTAGCATTTGGTTATTAAGAACTGGCACTGCATTCTCCCTGAAGATGGTACATGTGTATCAAAACATGTTCAAGAGGCACATTTAATGTTTGTACTAATTAAGAATGTGCATTTAGTTTGTACAATAAATGGAGTGCGCTGACATAAACTTTAAAAAAATTCACAGAATGGACAACTTTAAAATAACTGACATAATGTTTACAATTATTTAGCTCATGCATCCTGATTTTTCACATCTCATTAAAACTTTTCATAATCTTTTTCATTACATCCAAATATGTGTTTCCTTCCATGTACCTTGGCCATCACCTTGTTCAGGAGTAGTGTTTTAAACCAGGCACATTTGTTCATGTCCTTTCCTCATCATCTTTCTTAATGGTGCATGTAGTGTGCTGAGACAGGGCATAAGCACCTGTTCCAAAATTTTCATGATTGTTCTCCATGTCATTCCACAGTACACTAAATTCTGTAGTTAAAACAGCATCCTTATATATCATGAAAATCAACCAAATGTAATATTATAAAATAGTTTTAAGTTTATATGTTGAAGGGCAAATATTTTTTCCACCATTTTTGACACATTTGTATTTTTCCATGTTATTCTAACATTAATAGGTGTAAACAACACAGATTTTAATGCAGTAACTAACAAGTATTCCATACCTACTACAGTACCTGACAGGACTATTGAAGAGGCATATTCCAAACAGCACTGTCATTCTTTAAAGGTTTTAAGGTACTAGCTGATGCAGGTCCTTATCTTAGCCTGTGTGATGTTAAGAGGAGATAGTTTCCACAATAAATAATATCAGTTTTCCAAATGATTCACAGTAAGTGTGTCGTTTTTTGCAAATGAAGCTAAGTCAAAGCACATACAAAGCAGCAGTATTGACAGTTCACTGGGATCAACTTTTAACCTTTATCTGCTAGTTTTAAATGCCCACAGTACTTCATCATGGCCCGAGTTTGTCATGCTGGCCTTGGCCAATTAGGTTTATGGTACACAGCAATTCACACAATGAATTATAACAATTACAGTTTCAAAGCATAAATATTCAGTATATTTGTGCACAAGTTTGTGAATATTATATATGTCTTTATTTCTCTGAATTGTTTTACATTTCCTGAAAATTTTTTTAATACTATATGTCTTCACTCTTCATAATGAAATTATATACAACTGATGTAAGGCACAATTAAGATTTGTCTCCCTCCAAAGACAAGTCTTGTGATAAGCAGTGTCAACCCCTCAGCGAATGCCCAAGGTCAGTAGCTTGGAAAGTCATACTGAAGCACCTCCAGACCATAAGGTGCCAGTATCTTCCAGGAAAAAATTGTGTCTTATGGTTTGGAAGATAACGGTACTTCTGGGTACTGCACTTATGTGTAGTAAAGATGTAAAAGTATTCAGTTTTGTAAAGGTAAAAGATTTCAAGAATATAAAATAAAATGGCAGTCACACAAACTTTTCATTAGCTTTCATTTTTTTGGTGATAATGAATGAGCCACTGGAGCAAGGCACATTAAGTTTATTGTGGAAATACATAACAAACATATCTACATGTTTTGTATGAAATATTGCTTATGAGTAAAAAGAGAGATGGTAATAATACAAATTCGGAGGTTACATGTGACAAATTTAATATACACAGCATGTTGAAGAATAAAAGACCAACTTGATGTCACTAGCTATTTTATGTAGGACAAACGAGCCGTAGCCTCAACATACATTTCCAAAACATATAAGATACATTAAGAACAACAATCCCCAACCAGCATACGCCCAATACATTCTACAAAACCAGCAAGAATACAGCCAGATGAATAGTATGACCCTGCTAAAACCTCTAAAGAACTCAAGCATGCTCATCCCCTATGAACAATACTACATCCAAACCCTCTACCAAGAAGGCAAACTCATTCCAGAGCAAAGCCCAGGAGAAATAAACCCACTATTTCAAATGGTCATTAACCCCCAGCCCCCACATACCACATGAACAGACCAGTTGTGCTTCAGCCTGCAACATGGACACCACTCAAACCCAGCTCCACCAATTCTCTAACACACAATGAACCAAGGTATGAACAATCTCAAATCCACATAACAAAGTACATTAACAATGCACCAAATTACCAGTCAACCAATGAAATATACTACACACAAGAGAACACATTTATCACAAAGCATAAAAGAAAATGGTCAATATCAATGAAAATACACCTACCAACTACAACAAAGCACATCACACCAAACACACATCACTAAACACCATAAATGTACACTAACTCTAAATCCTCCATCTTTACAGAACAAAACAACCGATGTGGTAATTCAGCAGCAAAGTCGCAAGCTCCTGATGATGGATATATTAATGTCCGAAACATGTTGAGCACATAAGAAGTGAAATAAAATAGCTAGAGACATCAAGTTGGTCTTTTATTCTTCAACTATTACAATGATGCACGTTCCAATATACATTAGATACACAGCATGTGTCCGACAAGTACCATCTTCACAAAGCCAGGGCCAGCCTGAGGCATGTGGGTGCCTCAGGCAAGCTAATAATTTGGTGCCCTTTCAAACTGATATTCTTTAAACTTTTTTGGTCTAGGGCTGGGCTGGCGAACGTCTTTAAGGGCATGCCCAAACTGTGGATAATTTTCGGAGGAATTTTTTTGCGTGTGGAAGCCTGAGTTTACTAGCACCATATGTACAATTATTCCCGTGAAGTCTCAATGCCGCTTATAAATTGGAACACTGGGGAGCTCCTCACTGGCCCATCCCTTAGTCCAGCCTGGCACAAAACTAAAAACAAAATAGTAACAATACTACAGATTTCTAAGATTAGAAATCTAAGCAACAGGCAATCAAGTTTTATGGGTTTCCTTTGAACTGTTTGTTACATATGCAATTGAGGCCAGCATTTAAATGAGGCCATGATGTTTTATACAAAAGCACAAGCAAAATATCCCAAACTCTGTCTACAACACATAATATGCTTGCCTTTGTTACTGTTGTTGATGTTATCCCCATCCAAATTTATGCAATGAACCTAGCATTTCTGGTATGGCCCGAAGTAACTTTTATGTACTGCTTCTGCATTTCTTTGTGAATTTCTGGTAAATCCTGGAAATGACGCCCTAGTAGCTGTGATTTCATTCTCAGAAACAAGAAAAAATCAAAATGGGGCAACTCTGTCCCATTTTCATCCATGTGGCCTGTGGAAGGATGACCTGAATGTGCATCATCTTCAACTGAGGATTCCCCCATGTTTCAATCAAGAAAACTACTGTCTGTTTTCTCCCAGCGGCATTGTCTTTTGAGTAACTCATTCACCTTTGATGTAGTTTTGCATAAGCCTCACGCAAAACTCAATGCAAATGCATTGTTCCTTCAAATTAGTCATTAGAAAATAGCGGCTCACACTTAACATAAACAATAAACACCTACTGAGATACAACACAAAGGATTATGATTGGAAAACTCACTACGGCACCCAGTGGCAGAAATCTGGACTTGGGTACTTGCTGTTCTTGGTTGTAACAGGGAGTTTGGAAACTTATGGATACACCTTCATGTCGGTGCACAGGCCTGACATTCAAACATGACAAATGTATACATGACACTTCTTCTTCCTCAGCTCTACAACTCTTTGTGAGTTTTGGCTTGCTCAATTATTCCTCTCCATGGTTTCCTTTCCTGTGCCTTGTATACATGACACACATCAGACAAAAGGTGGTGAGGTGTTCCAGTCACCTTTACTGCCTCTTGAACACAATTTCAGTAGCTTTACAGCATTGTGGCATGGACTATGAGCATGTGTTTAGGAAGCTGCTAAAAAGGGCACATTAGGATATCAAGTGAACAACAACAGAGAGTCAAAGGATTTTATCATGTGATGGCTGAAATGAACACCTCAATTTAAAGACATGTCCAAAGAAACAGTATTTATTTCCAAATGTTAATTTATTCCTAGATTTTGAGACACAGTGTTTCATTTCTTTACATTAGTGAAATACAAGTTCAGTCTAACTAAATTACCTTATAATTAATAAAGAAACAAGACCTGGTCTTATTTAAACCTTCTTTATACAAACTTCTGCGAATCCACCAAGCTAACGCGTAACAAACTGCTAATTTTAAGCTTCCAGCACGATTCATTCGACTGAATCAACTTGGCAGGGGATTAGGAACTAAATTACAACTGAAATTTTAGACTGAAGCCGAACACAGTATGTATGAAAGTTGTTGTCATTAATTTGAATACACTACCAATTTTTTAAAACTTCCCTACATTTGCAAATGAAGGTTGCTTGATAAACTTAAGTGCATAGTAATCGAACTCTGTGAGACAGTGCCTGCCAGCATCCTGAGATTACAGTTCCATACACAAACTCATCATCCACGTTTTTGGCTATAGCCAGCACTGTCATTGTAGGTATATACTGGTCTCCACTTACTAATTCAGTAAAAATGAATCCTTCTGCATTATTTCAGACATATTTATATGGTTTAATATTATGATTACAGAAAGAAACAAAATTACATTCTATGTAATGTGAATAGCATGTTAACAGTTGAATGTGTAAGTTTCCACTTCGCATACAGCCATGTCTGATCAGTGTTGGGCGAAACAAAAAGGCTATGATTTAGAATTAAGTTGAGAGTGAAAACATGCAGAGTGGCAAAACACAACTTTAGCCATAAAAGACCTTTACTGTGCACCAAATCTGCAACTGTAGACATTGTATTTGGAATGTTTGTAACATGCCAGAAGTTCACATACATTTCTCAACATGTCAAATACATTATACGTACTGCTGCTGCCTTAAACATAATCAAAAAATTCAAGCAAAGATAAAACATTATGGAACAAACAAATTCAAATCTTCCATTCTCATCACATAACACTTAAAATGATGACAATTTAGAAAAAATGGAAGAAAAAGCTACAATCTTCTGCATACATTTCCTCAACAGGAAATTTGAATGGGAGTCCCTAAAGTCACAACAATGCCCATGCATAAAACAAACCATAATGACACAAGCGACGTGTTTTCTTTGTCTCCAAAAATTAGTTTATCATTACGCATCTAACCACCACTCTGCTAATGCAGACTGACGACTGTCTGTGCAAACACAATTCACATGTCACTCAAAGCTGCAGACTTGCTGTTCATCAATTCATGTCAATGAGTCAACACTTGCTCATAATATACGGCACATTAATGATTTACTCCAACCTACCGTTACTTTCAGTATTGTGCTTTATCGATCACACCTACTCTTTCAGTCTCTAGGCTTGGAATTCAGTTTCATTAACCACCTTCATGGAAAAAATAATAACATAAACAGTCTCACACACGCTGGACTTAACCATCTTCCTTAGGTGGGGTGAACCAGCCTGCAAAAAAAATTCATTATTATATCCTCTGATACATGCTGTATATTACTTCAAAATATCACTGTTCTGTTCCCAATACCAATACAGCCTCTTTAGTATTAATTGCACTGCAGACCTCTGCATTTACTGCTGTTATTTTCCTTGTTCCACATGCAATGATTATCTATGATGCCATTTAAAGTGGTGCAACCATCCACTGCTGTCCATATAGTGTGCAATGGCCATCTGCCCTCTGAGTTCTTGTGTCCTTTCCTTAAAAAATTCATCTGTTGCTGCACCATTTTTAGCATTTAACTGCTCTAAGTATATTCCTCTTGCTACCTCCAGTCTTCCATCTTTTGTACCTCTAAGTACTTCATGTTAGCATTCGCTAGATTTTCCCACTTATTATGTCTGCTGTATTGTGTTACAGACAGCACAAACTGGTTTCTGTTACTAACACTTAAAACCACTCTTCCCCCATGCTTCACTAGTAATATAAAGAGGTTAATTAGAAGCCATATTGTAATGTTACATTCACCAGATGATGATTTAACAGCCACACTATCACTTCATTATACTGTATGACTTTGAAATTCTACAGTCTATTGTCAGCAGTAACCAAGAGAAAAAAAATTCCAGTAAACTCAAAAGAAAAATGGAGCCCAAAGTTTTATTTTGACCCCAAATTTGGATGTCCAGACAAAGAGAAAAATAGAGTATTTGTTGTCTGAGTTTATTTTCCCTTTGTTTCCCAAAACTGGACATCAATGCACAACTGATAAGTTGTTGTTCAGATACCTCCTGCAGGATTGATTCAAAAAGAAAGTTCATTACTGAATTTCCTGTTGGCATATTCACAGTCATCACATTCTTTTAAGTTCAGGTGGTTATTCAAAAGTGAAAAAGCATCCGTAGGCCTAAACTATATAAACCCTACTTTTACCAATACACAGCACTGTTCTGAAAGCACATTTTTACTGTATACTTTGGAAGACACTATGGACCTGCCATAATAATGTCTACTTGTTGTACCTTGAAATATTTTATGTTCAGCAACATGGCATTATATCTGACACTATTTGATGCTTATGGGCACGAATGTTTTACAAAGTCTCTAGTAAATGGTAGCTAGTGGGGGAGCAGCTACACAAAGGGTTCCCCATTGTTAATATAATAGGGAATTTCTGTGCACAGACCATCATGGGCACCAAGTGAGGGTGGTGCTATATTCAGCTTCATTGTATCTGATGAGAAGACTGTTCATGGTACACTATGATTACATCTTCCACACTTAAATCCATGTAATCTCTACATCCTATATGTCATGCATCACAATCTGAACACACATGTTGGCAGAAAAAAATAAAAAAAAGGCAGCATCATTCCTCGAAATTAACCACAGAATGTACCAAATCATGTGTTCATAGGAATCATGCACATCCCTTTTATTGAACTTTTATGAGTTATGTGTGGGTGTGTGTGCACAGCACTACCCCTTCACAAGAAGTATATTGTCCATTACAATTGAAAGGATTCTATTTACCAGGTTCCTTAAACTTGCACCGCATGTCACTAGCGCATCGTAAACTATGAGCACTTTCTATCAAAACCATCATCAGGCCAAACATAAGAAACATTAAAATAAAGGGAAAATACATGCCAACACTCTTACATTGCAAACAAAGTCACAATAATTTTTTTGTATGTTTTAATGTTTCTTATGTTTGACCTGAGGACAGCTCTAAACAGAAAGCCAAAACAAAGGGCCATCTTATCATTTAATAAAAGTGTTTATCAACAGAAACACCTTCTTACAGATTTTGTGGATTTGAAAAAGCTGGATGATCCTCCTATAGGATTTTGAAAATGGTGTATGACATTCCAAATATGCTCTCAAATTTTGAACTTTTTATGTCAATTATTTATATAATTAAAGCACTATGTTTTGGAAGCCAGCTCTGATTCCGTCCTCAAGTGCATCCTATTTGGTGAACCCATGAAAAATAGCTACTCTCAATCACAAGTGAGCAACTGTAGGTAGCTCTTGTGGATTGTTGCAACATCCTCTTGAAACCATATTTTTCCCACCCTTTGCCTGATTTCTTGGAGTTCTGTAGCCAAAAATGTTTCCAGTATAGTGCAACAGCACTTGGAATCCATGATAATGGCCTGGTTGTTTTCCTCAAAGAAATAACACTTTATCACAACAAACTGTTGCAGCATATGCATTTGCTGGAATGGAACTTGGCAGAGAAAGCAGCAGAGGTAAAGTTATGGGGCTGACAACAAAACACTGGTATCTGTATGTGTTTGAATATAGACAATAAGTGATACAGTAAAGCAACATTACGAATGGTAAAACAGCAACATTCATGTAAGAAATTGGGCTAAGACATTTAAAGATAATCTCTACAGTTCTTGATTAGAATTCATGCGGAAAAAAACATAGGAGTGTAATTTAAGTGAGATAACTGGAAAAAGAAGATACAATTATACTGAAAGCCAGAATAAAATAAGCAAATATGATTGAAAAGAGTTCATTAGCAACCTATCTGGATATGAATTTTAGTTGGAATAAAAGACAATATAAGGAATGCCGCACCAGAAAGGAAAGCAGCGTGACAGTGCGACTTCTAGCAGGGGTGTAGAAACTGAAAGGAATTATAAAGAATTAAGATAATGGCAGATGCCCATTACATTTAGGTGATGAGAATGTCAAACATACATTTCTGAGCTGTTTCAACAAAGAATGGTTGATGGTGAATGAATATGTAGTTCATACGAAAATCTTAAGATGCACTAAGAAAGCTTTGGTCGTACATCTTGGTAGATAATTTGATGACGTTAATCAAAAGTGATTTAATAAAATGAAAGATGCGTAAACATTATGTATCTTGGCACGGGGTCTACCACTGTGACAACCAGTGTTAAATAGTGGTAGTCCCATTGAACACAACAACATAACAAAAACTGATGCTGCAGCCAACAGTGACAATGATGACAAAGAGACAACAACAGCAAAAGCAACAACACCCTGTCCATGGTGACAACAGCTGTTAGCATGGTTTCTACACAATATTGAAATATGCTAAAAACATATTTAGCTACTGAAACTGTGAAGAGTGGGGTGAAGGATGAGAAATGTATGGCCATAACAAAATGGTACAACAGTGCATATGGCAAGCGAAAACAAGTTTTTTTAGGGGAATGTTGCCAGACCCCGTAAACCCATGAGTGGGGGAAACTCCTTGGCCAGCAAGTTTCCCCAAACTTCTTTGTGTTTGGACATCTCTATAACAAAAGTATACACTAACGCTCACTGTACAAAGGGCACTGGAAGCATTGATAGTGTTTTACTACAGTGAATTGTACAGAATTTCAGACAGCAATTACAATAGTGTATTGAATGCCACAGAGGTCATCTGGAACAAGTAGCTTCACAAAGGTGGGACACCAACTCCCTCACTCCATAACTCCATGGAGCAGAGTTTCTGAGAATCTAACAGTTCCCAGCTATTCAAGAAACTTCCTGCATATTATCAAACACAAAGGATTATTATTACATTCATAAGGGCCCAAACTGCAGTCCCTATGACAGTTACTCATTAATTTTACTTCATTTGTTGTCTGGTCTCTCACAGCAGCCTACATAAAACCACGACATCCATATATACCACCCTTTATTTTATAGTTCATAAGAAATAAGTCTCCTAAAGCCTACTGTGAACCTTCACCTACCAGGTGTCTACGGATGTCAGTTCTGCTTTGCCCCTCCTGTATAACTTGCCCCATTATATGAAGAATTCTATACTTTGGGCTCCCTAGAGGCCAACCAGTAGGACATAACTATCAGCTTTGGAACTGTCTCATGCTTCACCAAAGTACCAATTACATAGGAACTAGACCACCTGGGTCAGCAATTTTGACCATCAGTGCATCCTTCAGTGGCCCAAAAAAATGAAAATCTGAAGGCACTGTGTGGGACAAGGTTTGAAGAGATGAGAGCGTGATTTATGCAGTGAGGGCATGACTACATGAACAGGAAACAAGCTGCTACAGGAAAGGCATGCATGCCCTTTTTCGCGCTGGCGTAAGGCCGTAGACATAGATGGAGATTATGTGGAAAAATAACATGTGTAAAGGGAACATCCAGTTATAACGTGCGTGAATTTCATACATTCTGAATAAACAGTTTCTGAGAAAAAAAATGTGGGGCATTACTTTCTGAGCAACCCTCATACCATCAGAACAGACAGTTCACCATGGAAAGTAAATGTGATGGTGGCCATCTTTGCTTCTTTGGCAGCAACATATACAAGAGATGTATCTCACAGGGTAACACGTGGTTTAAAGAAACCCCAACCACACAAGCCTCTACTTCAACTGCAGCTCATACCACCACCCTTCAACAGGCCATTCTCTCCCACTTGGTACACACAGCCACAGCTTTGTGTGACTAAGATTCTTGGGAATGAGGTGGGAGTTCAAGGCCAGTTTCAGGTACAACAGATGAAGCCAAAGACACATTCACTGGGCTGTCCATCCACCACACAGGGCTGCTTGAAACTGGGAGAATCTGATCTTGGTCATGTTCCTTCTTGTATCTATATGACCTATAACAGTGTCAGCAGCATCCTGTCCAGAAACAACTTTAATGTGTTGACCTCCTCTTCAGAAAGCTAGCCCTCCAAAATCCCTTGCCCTCTCAAGCATGACCTGGGTCTGAAGACTGTGGGCACGAACAACATCCCATGTCATTATGTCAGGACTACAATGGGCATACTGTTGGATCTGCTGAGAACAGGGTGAAAGAGTAGGACTAGCACAACTGCCTCAGACTACTGGTCAAGTGGCAGAGTAGAGCTTCAGAAGGGAGCAGAACATTCAACTCCAGGACAGCAAAATAATCCCCAGTGAATCATTGATTCATACACTGCATCATCAGGGAACCACTGATATTGACCTCCACCCTAATACCATAAACAAGGATGATGGCTCATCTTGAGCAGGTCATGGAAACCTCTTATTCATGTCCTCAAGGAATAAAAAAAGCTTTTGTGTGAAGATACACAATTGTAAGCATTATGGCCCTTTCCAGAACCAACTACACTACATATCTCCATCACGTCTTTTCCTCCTGTATACCCCATCTCATTATCTTTATCAACTGTCCTCTATGTGGTGCACCCACTCCTACCCCCTGCACAAGTGCTGCCACTCCCTTCAAGATGGATGCAGCAATTCCTCTGAAGCATCAGTAACCATTTACCAGCTGACATGCCACAACATCCCAAAAATTTGAATTTTCATCAGCACAACTGTTAGAACCACAAATCCATGCAATATAATTACAGCTCTGAATTACCAATACCAGCTCACAAAACCCCAAGCTGATATCACAGACTGTCCATCATTTCCTAACGAATTTTAAGAGCCACCTCTGTCGCACTTTAATACTGAAACTTCAGAGGCCAATCTATACACTGTTTTTCTTCATACCATTAAAAAGTGAACATGGCAACTGTGACAGGTGACAATAACACCAGCACTAATGTAAAATACTAAAATGTTCTGTGACAACAAAGGTTCAAAGAATTGGCAAATTTCTGCTCATAAAATATTCTGTAGGCAGTACCAGCAAAAGGCAGTTGTAAAAATTCCATATGTAACTTCCAGTTTTATAGTGATATACAATGAATCAGCTTGAAGAACACTATCTTCTATGGATGACGCTGTATAATATGGTCAAAGTGTACCGACATTTCAAAAGAACATGCTGCCTCCAGCTTCTGTAGCAGGTTCAGCATTACCTGTACTGTGTTTACAGCTGACTAGATGTCACAGCCAGGACCGCTTGTCTGTTAACAGTTAAGATTTCCTGCTCTTACTATACACAGCAGGTTCCAGTGACATGATGGTAAATTTCTGCCACACTACATGATGTCAGATCACAGAAGACCGTCCCCTTCATACCTACTGATATGAGTACCTTAATGCTCATAATGAACCAAGTTAATATTATTACATTAACATTAAAATCCAAGTTATGTAAAATTATTCACCTTCCCTTAACCCTTCAGTGTGAAGGTACTTAAATTTGACCTGAATTGTGTAGCAGTTCATTCAAAATGGTATGATTTTATTAATAACAGATGGATTTTGATTAAATTTTTGATAAAATATTCAACATTATAAGTTTTGAAAATGTCATAATAGCTTGCCTTAATTCAGCTTGGTGCAGAATGTCTTGAAATGCCTCGCAATCAGAGCATCAAAGACAATGTCTCTTTCCTTGTGCTATGTTTGAAGCACACTACACACCTAATATTATTCATATTCCATGCATTAAAGATAATATTATTCCTACAACTCCAACAAAATGCACTTACAGTTGACAGATATTTAAATCTTATCAACTTAAAATATATACTGTCCCACACACTTCGGCTTGCATGAGCCATCTTCAGGGAGCTTCACGTACGAGGCTAATTCAGAAAGTAAGTACCGTTTTGCTGTAAAAAAAAATCGAGTAAGCTTTCAGATAAAATATTATTGTTATCAGATTCTACATTCTTCAAACTATTTTCACACATATTCGCCACCATTATTATCATAGTGGGGCACAAATTTTTGTATACCCTCCTCACAGAATGCGGCCACCTGCAATGTTAGCCACTACTGACAATGTCATAGAGTCCTTGAAATCTGAGGAAAGTACAGGGACAGATCAGAAATTGTGAAAAGTCTGTCGTCACGCACTTTTTCATTAACCTTATGCACTAAATCATCATTCACCAAAGATGGATGCCCACTTCGCACCTCATCGTGCACGTTCTCTCGTCCTTCATTGAACATCCAAACCCATTTCCTAACCATGCCATCATTCATCGCATTGTCACCATACACTTGACAGATCTGGTGATGAATCTCACTTAGTAGCACTTTCCTAGCATTAAAAAAATGAATTACAGACCATACCTCACTGTTGGCGGCCCCTTCAATTGTCTTAAACATGTTTAACGCACAGGAACATAAACATAAACATAACACAAATTTCACGAAATGGCATCTGTGGCTTCTCAATTGATAGAGGAAGTCACTGCACATGCGCAAAGTGACAGCCTTGAGGATGCATAAGAGATATGCGCAGACGGTACTTACTTTCCGAATAGCCTATGTACAAAAGAATTTTGGTTGTTGATGTGTAAAACATACAAGTTTAAAACACCGTGAAAGATACCAGTAATATCTACAAATTACGTAGTAGCTGTAAAAAGTTCCTGGAATTCGTTGGTATAATTTACAGGAATTGGTACTGTGAATAAAGAAATGTATATTGCCCATCTTCATGGCCTTGAGGATGCAGTCAGACAGAAAGGCCCAAAAAAGTGGGAACCACCATTTGGTTTCCTCCTTCATGACAATGCTCAAGCACACTGGTCACTTTTTGTCAAGGATTTCTTAGCAAGGAACAATGTGACAATAGTGGAGCACCCTCATATTCTCCTGACCTGGCTCCAGCTGATTTTTAGCTGTTCCCCTGACTGAAATCACCATTTAAGCAACAGTGCTGTCATGAACTACTCTGCAGGACATGTAGCTTAAATGATTGTACCATTTCATATTTCTCAGAAACAATATGATTCTGGGAACGTTTTTAAGCTGCCATGAAATTAAAATTGTTAAAAATTAGGATGTATAATGATGTCTTCAATTACAGTTTGAGTGTTGTACTTCTTCATGCAAACATCTACTTGCAATCCTCTTTGATCCTAATATGGCTCGAGCCCATGTAGACAATTACACAGGGTGGGGCATAAAGATCTCCCACTTTTCAAAGAGGTATAAAATATGAAAGAAGCCATCTAGAAAAAAAATTGAATATATTTCTGAAAAGTACATTAAAAACAGTTTTTTAATGGGTTTTAAAAATCAGATCAGACATAAGGCGGCCGACGTT
>Ga0131853_10003259_pt1 | contig 29138 bp, 22 predicted proteins | sample TergutLab28metaG_FD_92764 | JGI IMG/M metagenome (GOLD analysis project Ga0131853, IMG submission 92764) | Labiotermes labralis P1 segment gut microbial communities from Petit-Saut dam, French Guiana - Lab288 P1 (version 2) (version 2) | ecosystem: Host-associated > Arthropoda: Insects >... | reverse complement strand
CCACTTGAACCCATTCCATCCCACTTACATCCATTCCATCCCACCTGAAACCATTTCATTTCACTTGAACCCATTATATCCCACTTACATCCATTCCATCCCGCTTGAATCCATTCCATCCCATTTACATTCATTCCATCCCACTTGAACCCATTCCATCCCACTTACATTCATTCCATCCCACTTGAACCCATTCCATCCCATTTACATCCATTCCATCCCACCTGAAACCATTTCATTTCACTTGAACCCATTATATCCCACTTACATCCATTCCATCCCGCTTGAATCCATTCCATCCCACTTACATCCACTCCATCCCACTTGAACCCATTCCATCCCACTTACATTCATTCCATCCCACTTGAACCCATTCCATCCCACTTACATCCATTCCATCCCACCTGAAACCATTTCATTTCACTTGAACCCATTCCATCCCACTTACATCCATTCCATCCCACTTGAACCCATTCCATCCCACTTACATCCACTCCATCCCACTTGAACCCATTCCATTCCATTCCACTTGAACCCATCCCATCCCACTTCAATCCATTTCATTCGCTTCAATTCAGTCTTCTTAATCACATTCAATTTCATTACTTTCCACGTAATTTTACAAAACCTAATTAATTACACGGTAGATAGCCGTCCTTGAAACCTTTACAGTCGCTGAGTCTGTAACGGAACCCGTAATGTCGCAAAATTACGCGAATGGGCACTGCTATGAGCCATAAGAATCCTATCCCACCATCACAGCTTACTTCCTTGAAAGCTAGCTGCATATTAATCCTACCCTCTACCCTGTGTCCCCAAATTTTTACATCCACTCAGCGTTTCTGACTGAAAATTGTACGTATTTTTTATCTTTATCAAATACAAGGGTCATTAACTTTTCACCGACGTAGTCACATTAGTTCGTCTGTGGAGATATTATTGACATAAATTTCACTGCAGAAAATAAATCTTAGTATATCTGTGTAGGTTCAAGAACTTGATATTACACTGATGCCTGAAGTTTGAATAAGCATATTTAACCTTATGAGTATTTAGCCATATGTGTCCGCATATGTGTAAAAATATCCATGCAAACTGACTGACCATTTAACTGGCACAAAAAATGGAATTCGTTTGACAGATCACGACTACAATCGCTATTTTTATATTTCATGAATATCCTGTCAAATATAGCGGTGTTTTTATGTGTACAGAGGTCCACATCAAAGAGACGTTATGTTCAAATGTGTCTGTGAAGAAATGGTTCCTTGTGTAGCTCATCCACACAATAGGCTACTGTTTCGTGGTCTTCTCTGCCATTCCTCATACTAACCGGAAAGACTTGAGATTAAAAAAGATTTGTGCCATACAATGTCAAACAAAGAGACGGTTTGTTTTAAATTGCTACTTATGCCAAAAAGAATATCATACGAAGGCGGATATGTATATTATTTAATTAAGACAACAGCAGTGATATTCATTGAAGTACGTATATCTGTATCACCCCCCTCAGTCACATACTTGTTAAGGAAGATAAAGCATGGAAGTTGCGGCAGTTAGATATTGCTCACCCAATGCAATAGTGGCACAATTCGAAAATTGTCCATTTGAAGTTAATACTACGATTGAGCTGAAAAAATATAACTGCTACATCCGACAATAATGACATCCAGCGGGCTATTTATCCAATAACACGTGTGCCGGTGTTATCGGATATAGTTGTAATACTTTTGACCTCAATCGTAGTATTAACTACAAATGGAATTTTCTGAGTTGTGCCACTATTGCCTTCGTTCAGCTATATGTAGAGCGAAAGACAAAATCACTAACCCATATTGTGTGTTAGCCACATTTCAGAGACAAAGCCTAACAGGGATAATAATATTAATATGGATCTTATGTAAGTATGTTATAATTCCGTCACGTGGATTTAAGAACTCCGGACAGAACATGCAATTGACAACTATGGGGAATAAACAGACTACAAGAAAATATCAAATTTATTTTTAACAACTACAAACTTTTCAATCAAAAGGGGATGTTCTGCACCAGAAAGTAATTCATGGTAGCATTCATGCCAGTCTTTTACCAAATTTTGTTTGAATATCGTTCTTGAGCTTCACGTAATTTCCATTGGTGTTTATTAGGCAAAGGCGACAAACAAGACCAACTCGAGCTTTCATTTCAAGCAAAATATTTTTCGTAGTAGTTCTGTTGACAGAGGGTAAAGTGTCTGAAAAAAATTTTAATTTTGAATCCCAGTTAGTTATATTTGCATGCAATATTAATGCGCTTTTATTAATTATTCCTCTTACACGACGCTTTCACAATTGACAAAATTCCTTTCATATTAGAATTCGAGTCTTCCTAACCACAATATTATTATTCTATTCTTATATTACCAATAAATTACTTTGCATTTTGTGCTTTATTTGAACTGGTCACGTCAAAATCTTTACAGCGAAATGTTATTTAGTCTACGCAGTACTGTTAGTTGATGAATACCGAATGTGCTCTCCGATCCACATACCGTACATCGTTCGGTAGTTTTAAGAAAAGAGACAAAATACGTAATGTCTTTTGAAATTTTCTTTAGTTGCTTTAATTTTCGTAGTGTTACACACAAAAGCACGTCCCTGTGTACTGTTCCTGCACCTTCAACGTTCCCATAACAAAGCATTATTAATCCTAAGATATTTTAACCCGTAAGTTCAAAATTTCTAATATCAATCCCATCCACGTAAACCGTCACAAGTCATGCACTTTTCATCTATTTTAACATTATTATGCAATCTCTGCTTTCTTCTTAGTGGCCCTGTTCATCGCCACCAAAACCCGAAATGATTCTATGCTTGTCAATTAATTTTAATTTAGATTATTATTATTATTATTATTATTATGGTTTCGGAATAATAATCACAATTTTACTATAATCTTACACCCACTGTTTGTAAGGAGAGGCCTACCCCCCTCTTTACTCTATTTATTTTAACCTGTATTACTACCTGACGATGGCTGAGATAGGCAGTAGAAATGAATAAAAATCAGTACACAAATCTAAATAGCTGTGTTGTTCTGAGAGATAAATAAACGCTACGTCAGTCATTCGAGTCCAGCACTTCGTAAACTCCTAAGTTTAACTACCGTAACAATAATGCGACATGTTTGAAGATCCAAGTTCCTGACTGTCTTGAATAATATTTTAATTTTCACACTTATTTTTTTCCCTTAATTCAGAAATTCCCCCCTCATTTCTTTTTTAAATACGTCAATTCATGCTTTTACTCCGAAGTCAGATATCACTTTTCAGAAGAGTTTGAAGTAATTAAGAAAACTGTGTTCTTACTGAAAGATTATACAGATACCAGCACGGTGAATAATACGTCATAAGATTAATTATAACAGTTTGTAGCAAAGTAATGATAATAATGTTTGTACGAAAGTTATGCGGACACTGTGTATTCACCGAAACCCATCTCCTTGGCACATACACCCTAATAAATATACCTTAGATATCAGAAAATATGCAACATAAAATTCGCGTAATAAATCAACCGTTGTCCACAAATCTTTGCATAAACTTAGTAGATAATTTACTTACAATGTGCAGGATCTCACCACGATAATCGGCATCGCAAGTTTACGTACCCTAACCGTGAGATTCTCCTGCTTTTGCAAAGGCAAACAAAAGAAATTCTGGGGCCACTCATTTTCATTCACCATACGGAATCTGTGCGTACCGCAATACTGAATACTAAATATTAAACACTGAAAATATGACATAGTTTTCTTTTTGTCTTTGGAATTTATTCTGCTTCTGCCCACACCAACTCCTTTCATTATTCATCAGCTACGTTATGTCGTACTTTGCATGTGTTCTCTGCTCCAAATTCTTTCGAATGTCGTTCCACCTCTACACTCCATCAGTTAAGATAATGCTGTTGTCCTGTTCGGCTGAAGCGTACTTGCTGCGACGAAAGAACGAGTACGCGTAGCCCACCGTTTTTAAAGACAGACTTTCATCAGCTATAAACCGCTAGAAACGAGACTGTGTCGTCACTATCGAGAAAGCAGGAAATTAAAATGGCGGTATTCACTGCATATTTCTTGCGTTCTATTTTTGAAAAGCGCGACATTAACGACTTCAGACAATTGTCAAAGAAATCATCTTCATTCGGCACTTCACAATTCTGTACGTAATGGTGACAATGTTCATACAATCTAAAACGTTCGCACGACCACCATAATAGTTATCGGAGTGACGGAAGTGTGACACGAAACGTCAAAAGTCCCTCAAGTGACAAAATCGTACATTAGTGACACATAAATTACACGTCTGTAATCTTCCGACTCAGTTAACACAATGTTCAATTTACACAAGACCGGTGGACTAAAAATAAAAAGAAATTGTTTCACCCTCCCATTCTTTATCGATCTCTTGTATTCTATAGGAAAAACTGTTCTGAAATTTTGTTTTAATCTGAAGAAACAAGACTAAACTAAATATACTCAAGAATGTTATAATTCAGCAACGTCGAATCATCGTCGTCAACATAATTCATTTCACCGGCGATGATAAACGCACACATTAATCGAAAATCGTGACGGGAAGGAAACATTTGGAATGTCTTGACATTAGTGAGACTAAGTGTACAGGTACGCTTTGGTGCGGTTGGTTGAGGTAAAAAGCTACTAGCGGGAAGATCGCGGGTTCGATTTCCGATGGAATCACTGATGTTTTTCATAAGGCCCTGGAGTCGACTCAGTCTCTAACAGCAATGAGTACCAGGTGATTAACCCTGGAGAGGGGGTAAAGGCGGCCGATACGTAGGGCAGACAACATTGCCAACTTCATATGGTGCCGACTGTCCACATCTGGCAGCCTCAACCTACTGCAGCCCTCAGGGCCCGTTAAGTCCTACACAGGGATAGCTTTAACTGTACCTAAGTAAACAGGGGCAGTCAGGATATCAGCAAATTCACAGAAGCGCAATGTCTGGTTGGTACCGACTCTCATGTCTTTCGCCGGGTTCAATCAGCCGAGACGTGAGACTAATTACTCATCTCCATATAGTGCCACGGTTAAGAAGGCATGGAGTATTGTGCTTGTTTAAGCAGAGGGCCAAATTTAATTTCAGTCTGATAAGATGTGATATTCAGCTCTGGTCATGGCCCAGAGTCTTGTCCTAGTAAACACGGCACTGAGTCTTTGGGTTGTATATGACTAGTGATTTCTTGATTAGATGAACGACCATAAGCTTCTCAAAAGACCTCTGCTCTATGCAGTGAACTGAGACGGACTACCTTACTACGTTGTCTTCAAACGGGCCCACGTTCAAGTTTGTGAAATATGATTCATTGTCAGATTACAAACCGTGATGCTTTCTTTAACCCTCAACGACTTAAAAGTTCTGTAAGTAATCATGAGGGGCAATGTTAACCCTTTGACGCCTAACGACCCCTATAGGGGTCGTACCGGACCGCTAACCTTTAAAGTTGCATTTTATATATTTATTCAACAAATATAGGTACTGAATATTTTAAACATGGTATATAATCTCCGTTTTTTCTCTTGAAAATGCAGTTTGTTTAATAATTATAAAGTATTTGGTTCTGCATTATTCACATTTTATATACAGGGTGTGCTAAAATTAAAAAAAATAATTCCGGCGTCAAAAGGTTAAATTAAATTAGGAATAACGGGTCTGCCATGAACTACTACTGGAATTTGTTTTCCAGCAATCAAGAGAATCATAAAACAGGCAGTAATCGCACATTTTTGTTGACATGCAGACCCCCATAATTTTTCAGAAGAAAATAAGCATTTAAGGACGTACGAACACAAAAAAAACTAAGTTATTTAGAAAACGAGTTCAAGACGCCCAGTCATTGTACCATAAGGGAAGACCGAAGAAGAATTAACGAAATAAACGGTTAACTGCAAATCTTAAAATAAATTTGCATGTCATACGGTATCGACAGGATGGCCTCACATGGTAATCCGACGTATGCAGCTCAAGATGTAGGCAAATACATAACCTTCCGGCTACACAAATATGCCTTTTAAATACCACCATAGGGGCCATATATGTGTCACGTGGCTTCCATATCAGTCTACTTACATGAATGAACATTTCTGACGTCGCAGCGTGGCATCTGTAGTTTCACTCAGACAGAGGAGAAATGTAAGAGAAGCTACTCCTCTAAACTTGGCTATAAAGTATATCAGCTTCGTGTTTATAAACCAAATGTAAACGCTTTGTAATGGAATCACGTTGTTTAGTAAGGACAACCTAATCTAAATTTCCAGGCCTAAGTCTAAGTCTAATAGTGGGCACATAATTCCACCAGGAATCTCCATTGACATTCTCCGTAGGCGATGACATTCTTGTTTGGTTTGGCGGTTTGATTCAGTACGTCCTGTGTTTACAGTGTACTTATTCAGTGTCACAGGAGACCGGGCGAGCAAACATTTCCTTTTGGGCACAATAAGATTTACAATTGCCAATAAGTAGAAATACACCCCAAATGTAAATACGGATACTAGAATATACATTTCTGCCACGTACTGCCAACTGGAATGGTAAAGGTGCTATGGCTGGGAAGTTAAATGCAACAAAGCCTACAGTCCCAATCTCACACCCAGTGGCTTCCATCTGCATCTTCTTCACTAACCCAACAGAAAGAAATGAGATAATACTTGAGTTCAAAAAATTCTTTTGCATAATAATCCACCAATGAGTTAACGAACACAGTCGAATTCAGGTTAAACTGAAAACTGATAAAGATAAAAATCAGACTTCATAAGTCAACGGGTTTAATATTGAAGGCACTTATCAGCAACAGGCGGTTCTGGACATATTACGTTGCGTCTCATTTCGTTACACTCTACAGTCGATATGTCGACACGCAAAAGTTTTCTCTTACAAACTTATGGAATTTTTACTGTTCGTAAGTTTCACCTACTGCAGCGTGTGTCATAACAAGACAGGCAATTTACCTATAACATAACACTGAACCGCGTTCGCGTAACCATTGTTGCCGTGAAAAAGTAATATGTTTAACGTTTTCTGAGTGTGTGTCTGTAGCCTTAGTTATCCAGCATACAAAGCACATGCGTAATATTATATTGTAATCTGTCACCTGTCTTGTTGTACCATATTTTTGCACAGTATGTCACAAACGACACCGCTTTCGGAAAAGTTATTGAGCATAAAATGTGTGGTTTGATTTCCTCTACAAATGTTGTCTGAAACATTTCTCATTTTAAGAATAATTCAGCGAGATATCATGAACATACCGGTACCTAGGTATTCATGTAAAATACCCTTTACTCTTGTCAGATTTTAATGAAAATTAATTTTTTTCGACAAATTTTCGAAAAATACTCAAATACAAATGTTCATTAACTTCCATCCAATGGGAGTCGATTTGTTCCATGCCAACGAACAGAAAGACATGACGGAGCTAACAGTCACTTTTCGCAATTTTGTGAGCGCGTCTAAAAATGAATACTTTCGGAGGCACAAAATTTATTCAAAATGCTCACTAGAAAGGGGGATTATTTGTCTTTATATTAAATTTATGGGTAATTCAGAATAATTAATTCATAGAGCGCTTGCTTTTTGGTTAGGTAGGACAGAATTCAAGTAAGAGATATTACTGTTACTCTAGTGTCTGAAAAATCTAAAGACGGTGGATATTTTTAAATGTAGTCTCCATGTCTGGTACAGTCTATATCATCTTGAAATGTAATAAGAATTAACAGCATCGAAAGAAGTTGCATAGATGAATTCCACGCGAGTATCTCCCTAATTAGCGTATTTTGTGTACATTCTTTTTTTCCATGTATCAGTTCCGATGTAATAAGTTTTGACCATCAAGGTTAGGGGAAGGTCTATGTTTTATAATGGTAAGAACCCAAATTAATTTGTTCTGCAAAGTTTAGTGCAGACACTAATTCGATATTTAATTAAAATCTGTTTAGTGTATTTTGACGTGAAACGCGCGGATAAATCGATACTATGACTTCCCCAGATATAAATAAAACTGTAGGCTATCTCTTTAAAATCGGCTGACAGATTAAATTAATCTTAATCCTATACAACGAGGCACGCTCGACAGGGTACTAAGATTGTTTCAACGCTGCATTGATTGTAGCTTTTGCGGACTGGGAAAAACAAAGAAATACTCATTTCGTATATCCGAACTCCTTCCCAGTGTTCCGATTCAGTATATTTGAGTGTCTTAACCATTACAACTCAGTTTGCGGTAAATTTAGCACAGAATGAAAATATAAATTTATTGATGCAGAAATAAAAAATGGGCAGTGGTGAACGTGGCCTATTAGGGGGTTATACGCAAATATTTATCTAGATGAACACTAGAACCCGCGATTACAGTGGCCCCCTCACTTCCCCGAATACAAATCTGCCTTATTACCAGGGACCACCCTCCAGATTATTTGTATATTGCTGATGAATGCCGTTAACAGGGTGGTGTGCAGTATTTACTTCACTCAAGTATATATTGTCGAAGATATAAACGGTTCTGTCGACCTGTTCCAAGTGGTCAAATATCGCCTGTTTGCACCGATTGTATTATTTAATTAGCTGCTCATGACAACGACTGGAATAATAGTTTGCCTAAGGTGTAATGATTAATACCAGGGAATTCTAGCACAATAGTTGCAGAGTTATGGTAAGGGTGTAGTTCCTATGAGCATAAATTAAGATTATTCATGTTTTCGAAACATTTCTAGTGTAGAAACCTACAGAATAAAAATATGCAAAACTAACAAACCTTTCTCTCCTGCATATGAAAGGACATCCGTTTTCAAAAAGTTCGAATGTGTTAAAATGCATTCTCAACTGGAGAATGTATGATGCACTGTTTTGAAAGAACAGAACCAAAAATAAATCCGCGAGACAGAATGTACGATACGACACGGCAGCTTTTCGAATAGCCATTGCGACATGTGAATCATCTGACGTTACATTACCAACATTTTTAATCACGTAAATCCCCAGAGAGTATCTTAGTAAGATGCCACAATTTTCAGCGGTTCTCAAAGAAATCAGAAATGTAATTTTCCAGCGAGATCTGTTGGTAATAAAATATATCGGTAAGTCTCGTTATTTTGCACAAGAGACACTAAAATTACGGAACTATACACCATGAAGAATATCGTTGCTGTATATAGCAAACGTTTATATGGATGCCATGTTTTATTATTAACTTAACTGCAGAAACATAGATCGAAAGTGTTTTAAGAAAAGTGTGCTGGAGAGAATACTTCAGCGTTAAGAGACAAGAAATTACAAGACGGTGTAGAAAGATGCGTTATGGTGAACTACATACTTTGTATCCTTAATATAAGAGAGTGGTTATGTAAAGAAGGACAATAAAAGATAAAGTGATCCCGTTACAGACCCGGTGCGGCCAAGAGGGTGGGTAGAGGTATAGCTCTACTCTTCCATGACCACGGCACTAGAAGGGGGTGAGTGGTCAGCAGCACGCCCCGGCCGTACTTACCCCCGGGAATGTCCAGTTACCCATTTTACAGGAGGCTGGGTGGTTCCCAGAGCCGGTCTGCACGGAAGGAAAATCTCGTCCCCACCGGGAAAAGATCCCGGATCGTCCAGCCCTTAGTCAGTCGCTATACAGACTGAGCTACCGGGCCCATAAAGAAGGATAAAGCGGGGGCAAAATTTTCGAATCATGGAGTATTTCGAAATGTGTGCAACACTTTTATTGCAGACCATCTCGTAAGAAAATTTATCATCTGAGATATTGAAGTGTAGACAGCAGCTTGGTATCAACATTTACGTGACAAAAGGAGGGAAGAGCGGCAGGAAAAAGGAGTAAAATGGCTCAGGATATGATCCAGTCGTGGGCTTTGCGTGAAGGAACTGAAAAGTCGGGTTCCGTAAAAGCAGGAAAATTCTTATATTTAATTACGAATTTATACTTTTTTATTAATTACTATAAAATTTACTACTATTTCGAAATCACCCTAGCTTACCACATCATATGTAAATTTCATCTTATTTCGTCTAGCACATTGACTATTAGTTCTTCTTTCATTCAGCACAAAGTAATGTACCGAGGAACAGAACTAAATTCCACTGCCTGATAGTAAGTTCCGAGGGTGTAGTCGTCTGCAAACAACAAAGAAAGATCCCGTTCCATAAAAACGCGGTAAATTTCTTGTCCAGCTGGGTCAGTAACACTTTCTCAATAAAGATTATTGACATGTGATTTGCGCTTTCATAATGAATGGAATATGGAATAAATTTAAGGTATATACCACGTGTATAAAGATAATTAAAAGACTGTTCATTGTTCGGCGTTTTAAGCGTTACATTATCCATTGTTTGGGCACAATTCTGTTTAGAATTTTCAATTCTTCTTAAATATAATGCAAAAAATTATTTTGACACAGTTTATATCTGCTTTAAAATCTTAAAAACAATTTAATTCAATTCATATTGCATTAATTTTCGTTGTGAAAGTAACATTCAGGTTGCGGTTTTTACGCGCTAAGCGGAGGCTTTGTGTAAGCCTATCCTTTGAAAGCACCTTTTGTTTGGTTTCATAATGTAGCAACAGAAAAACCTCACACAATTATCTGAAATCTCTACTGTATTATTCAGATTCTGTATAACTTTAACGAAGCCTGAAGTCCAGGATACATATAACGCCACGCCATATTCTCGGTCTGTTGATATATTCATTATTCTTTGTCGTTAAAGAAACCCGTAAAGAGCAGTAGTTTGTACAGCGTGTTAGTTGGTGACTAGTATATTAAATGAAAATATCCAAACCTTGACCTCTTGAGAGCTCCCCGTTTGTCTGAGTTGTTTTCAGAATTTCCAAACAACCCTGCGGGCTCCTTACGGAGCCTTACTAGTAGGTTGTCTGTATCTGTCCTTCAGTGCGTCTCATTGTCAAACACAAACACTCTTAGTCTAAATAACAATTGATAACAGCTTTATGCAACTCGATGTTATGCCGCTACTTAATACCTCTCCGTTTTGTTGCTGTGAACTCTCTGCACTGAACAAGGAAGGCGACGTGCGTATAACGCAAATGTGGCGCTTCGCGTAATGCACACCTACGCGGTAATCCTAAAATCCTGATAACGTTTCACTACAAAAGGGCCCTTTTATGGTGATTTATTGTCGCCGACGACATACAGCTTATTTGGACGTTCAATTAAAGTGACCGACTTTAATCAAATTTTTAAATTCGTGCCAGATTTTCACAAAAGTCCTCAATATAAAATCTAACGCACGCATGCCTAATGCGAGCGGTACTGATACATGAGGAAAGACGGAAGGACGGACAGACAGACGGATGGACATGACACAGGTAATAGGCATTTCTCGCGACTATTTGAACACGCCTAGACATAACCAACACAGCCAACAGGCGAACTTGTGAGGTGGAAGGAACTAAATGTTGTCTCCTCGAAATTTTGCAGCGAGAAAAATAGCTGAAATTTATGTGGTGATGTGCCTGCATTATATGTAGGCCGAATGGAAGCAATAAAACGCCTCAGCCCATGTCTAGTTCTGTTTTCTTATAAATTATAAATATCTTACATGAATACAGAATTTTGTTGTGCACACGCAAGACAATATGACATGTCATTACCGTTCCGACATTCTTCAGGCGCCCTTTACAACACAGAACGGAACACATCATAGCATAATAAGTGTTATAAGAGCATTAAATTTGCATCAAAAAACTGCTAGCAAATATTACATTCGCGTTCCAGTCAGTCACATTCTTAACTTTCCAGAACCTGAAGTCTGTCAAACAGAAGACCCCCTACATTACATTCGCCAGGAACAAATACCATTGCAGAATGTAAACACAATGAGATATTCCTAATTAAAAAATAAAATAAGCTGTGTTAATATTTAGTTTCGTCAGTTTCGTAAATATAATTGTGTTTATGTTAAGCCTAAATACGTACGTGTGTATGTATACATGCATTGAGGCATGCATTATGTATGTACATATTTATGTATGTGGAAAGTATAGGAAAAAAAGATGCGTACAGAATTCTGGTGGGGAAACGTGAGGAGAATAAACACTTTGAAGATTTTGGCGTACAGGACAGGATAATATTAAAATACAGCTACAACAAGTACGATGGGGGAAGTATGCTAGATTTATCTGTTTCATAACATGGACAAGTGTTGGCTGGCCACTTTCAGTATGATTATACCATACATGTTTCACAAAATACAGAGAATTTCTAGCAAGGAACTGTGAGCCTCTCATGAGGGACTCTGTTCCAAGGATTTATGTACTCGTACGTACAGTACGTGCGTACGCATATATGTAATTACGTATGTATGTACGTGCGTATATAAGTATGTACATGTATACATATATGTACGTACATAGGTAGGTAGGTACGTAGGTAGTTATGTGGGTAAGTATGTTTGTATGAATGGGCGAGTGGTTTTAACTGCACTTTTTAAAACCCAAAGAGTCTTTTGGCGCATATAATTTAAAATTCATCATCAAAATAAGTAGAAGACAAATGTAGTTCTTCCAAGTTGCTGTGGTGACATTCGACCAGACAACCTGAGGAGAACCAATAGCAACATCATTTTGTTCAGCACGTGGTTCGACGGCAATTCAAATGGTGTATTTCTGGGCTACACATCTAGACCATTACCGTAACTGACAGTGTACGATACATGTATGACAGGCGTACAAATACTATTTATTTGGCTTGTACTCGTGACCGTAAAGTGATACCCAAAAATGGGGTTCATTAGAACTGGATCCTTCCACCGCGTCTCCAGAATAAAGGTATGAGCTCATTCTTTCCTCAGGGGTAGTTTCTTATCTCTTGTCACATTTTCCTCACTCCGCCAGGTCTCAAATATATATTCAATTTGCACAAAGTGCCATTTCGTTTCTACAGAGTGTTGAAGTCATTTATTTCCGCGCTCTTAAATTGTTAGATGAACTCCTGTAATATGTTAAGTCAACGAAAATGAATTAAACCCCCAGAACATGTGTAGGATAAAACAGTATTACAGCATAAAGCAAACTAAACTGAAAAGCTTATATTTTAACATTACTATGCAGCATCAAAATGTTACACGGGGAAAGAAAGTACACAAGAAAATATCCTAGAAATCCGTTCTCCATTCGACTATACATGCCCTAGAATGAAGATGAAAAACCTAACCAAAAGCAAAATAATACAAAAATACGGTGCTGTATAGGAAGAGTTATGTAGCAAGGGTAAGAAGAGGGAAATAATTACCAGGAATGGAAGTAAACAACATGACAAGGAGACGATGAAGAGAAGGACGGAAAGCAGGGCAGAATATAAAAAGTTTTCAACCTTTATGCCGTTTCATGCAACAGCCTTCAGTATAGCTTTTGATGGGGTGGGTTTGGCGAGGGATGATTTCGTACGTGCGATTAGCTTCAGCCCATATAGCTGCGTCCTAAAATAAACACATGACATGTTCATATAAATAACAGCCCAAATATCCTAACTACGGCCATAAAACCGGTTACAATGCAGGCGTCATTTTACCGCATTTTTTAATAATTTATCACAACTCTCTTACGAGACACACTCTGCCAGTTCATTAGCACAGCCTCCTGACACTTAATAACAAGGATAATTGCCATTAGATCCACTGTTTTGATTTAAAATCCGTGCCAATCAAAATACCGTGAGTCTGATACTCCGAGAGCGATCGTTCTTTCATCCTTTTGAGGTATAAAATTCACTGAATGAGTAAGTTCTGCCATAGAATACCGCATTCGGGTAATACTGGATGAGGAAATAGCATGCATTTATTTTGAGAATCACAGGAACCACCATCAACAATACGGTCTACTCTAAAACAAGTGGCACATGGGGTATAAGATGTGATTTACAACGCTATATCTTAACACACTTCTCTATAATTACAAAACATAAATGGTAAAATTTCTTAGCATCCAGATCAATATTTATTCACTCACTAACAAAACAATGAAATACACGAGTCAAAATCATTTTCATAAAGCTTACAGTCGATCAGCTGAGCAAGATGAGAAGTCTGTCCCTGAAACCCACATTGAACGAAATTAATAGTTAACAACGCCACCTTTTATTATTAGCTTTCAACGGGGTTTCATGCTAAATTTGTTGTGGCTTCGTCAGTCTCTGCGGACAAATGACGTTAAATTCAGCCCCAATTTCTCTCAAAATACTTCTTCGTTCCCTGTTCATGTATATCTTCCATGTGATTCAGTCCAAACTGTAATCTAAGTATGAAATATTTACCTGCTTCCTCTGTTACGTGTAATCAGATCTGCAGAAGAATATACAAGGGAATACAATTAACAACAAGAATAATAACTCAAAATACTACGAATGAAATGTGAAACGGGGCCGCTCGAGTTCCCTAATACAAGTAAAGTAAATTTGTCCCTATGCACGTCGTGAGGGGCTGCGGGGGTGTGGGGGTGTGGGACTGCAGCTGTCATTTTATGAACCTCAGGGCTACTTGGGAGTCGTTTGCCTGCTTCACGCCTCGGCCGCTTTGTTGCTACTGAATATGAGGTCAGGTGGCCCTAGGGCTGATCTTGCATGGTTAGGAGAAGAGAAACGCCTCTTTACCTTGCCGGTAACTGGACCACGATTTCTCAGTTGTCCAGTCCCTAACCTAACACCAAAGAGACTACCGTAAAGCGGCTCCCGTACAGTTTAAAGATGAAAGTCAAAGCGCAATTGTTTGTGGTTCTATGATCTTACATCAAATGCAACCCTCCCACTCTAAGTTCTGTACAATTTGCCTGTTGTGTTGAAACACTCCTGCACCTTGACCGTCGTGACGCGCTTAATTCTCGGTACACGTCAGCTCCCATGAAGTGACGTTCTGATAAAGCAGTATCAGCAGAGAACACCATTTATGGTGATACGTGTGATGCTGCATGCACCGTTCACAGCTATATGTAAGACACAGTGCTGGTAAGGCCGGTGAACAAATTACGATATTCTGGCACACCATCTCTTTCTGTCGCAATCATAACCGCTCTGTAAATCCGCCTGCTAACACTTGTGACTCCATTCTGTCCGACATACCTTGTGATCATCCTACATATAACGAGTATCTGGAGTACAAGGCTTCTGCATAAGACAACACTTATGTTGTCAGTTAAGAAATTTCTTGTGGGGTTTTCAGTTTTCGCAGGAGTAAACCTGCAGTGTCCGTTCTTCTGAGACACAACGCCACGTCACTGGGTAATTGGTTTCCGACTTTTCCGGATAAAGTATTTTCCTCGTTTTGAAGGGTTGCAGTGTTCAAAAATCTCCTTGGACACTTCGACCCTAGAAGATTAGACTCCTACATTGTCTGTAAGTATAGGGAACCAATTAGGAAGTGACGTCGCGTTACGTCGCAGAAGGATGAATACCCACGAACTGTCCTGTATTTTATGAAACTCAAAGATTCAGTGATGTCTTCACAACAGCCGGCAACTGGCCTCCATCCTGCGCAACACGAATTCCAGCTACAAATTTCCGTCTTATTAGGGCCTCTTACTTGACGCTTTCTTACCAAAAACTTTGGACGTTTTTCTTCTGTCCCGTGCATGCTACGTGCCCTGTCTGAATCACCTCATTTCATCAGCCGAGTAAGTTTAGATGAGGAGGAAAAAAACTAAGCTCCTCATTACCTATTTTCTACAGCCTCCTGAAACTGATGTTCTCTTACATCCCCTCGCGTCAATTTCTATTTATATAGCTCAATGTCGGGGTAATTTCCATCGTAATACAACTGTCGTGTACGTACGCATTATAGTACACCCTCAACTTCGTTACATGTTTCTGTAGCTTATGCCGTTTTCGGGCGTACCACACACAAATGCCATACTGCAATGCACGTGTCATAATAAAGTAAACGAAGATAAAACTAAAACAATAAAAGTCAGCTCCTGCATAAAGGTCCCAACATTATTAAAAATGACATTTTATAGCCAAAAATTTTTCTAACAGTAGTGAAGTCCCAGACGGCGCTGAGGAGAATATTTGGGCTTAAGAGGGACAAGATAAGAGGGGAATGGAGAAAACCACATAATGAGGAACTTAATGATCTGTACTCCTCACCCACTCTTGTTCGGGTGATCAAATAGAGAATGAGATGGGTTGTGCACGTAGCACGTATGAGGGAAGACAGAGGTGTGTACAGAGTTTTGGTGTGGAAACCTGAGGGAAACAGACCACTTGGAAGACTCAGACACAGATGGGAAGATAATATTAAGATGGATATTCAAGAAGTGGGATGTGGGTGCATGGATTGGATCGATCTGGCTCAGGACAGGGACAGGGGGCAGGCACTTGTGAAGGCGGTAATGAAACTTCAGGTTCCATAAAATGTGGGGAATTTTTATACTAGCTGAGAACCGGTTAGCTTCTCAAGAAGGACTCTGCTCCATGTAGTAAGTAAGTGTAGTCTAAGATTAACTAATCTTCGATACTGTAACATCAGAAGGCAATACGGCAAGAGAGAGTCGGTAGGTAACAAGCACCTTGCTCTTTGTAGAAGCACCGCAAAACATGCCCTTACAGAAAAGACTCGCCCTCACCTGCCCAAAATTCGTTGGCTACAGAGGCCAATGAAGTAGCGTCAAACTGTGGGTTTCCTATGCACAGTGATACGTAGACATCCGGCGAGCGCTGTTCACAAAACAGCTCTGTTTATCGCAAATGAACAGCAGACAGTCACGAAACAGAAATGTTTTCAACATATTATATGTGATATAATTTTGCATTTCGCTGTTGTTAGGACAGTGCTTAGCTGTCGCAAATACACGTAGATTCGTTTTCAACCAAGTTTCCTACTCCTTGTCCCGGATCCGTGCCCATGTCCATCTGGCAACCATCATGAACGACATTCCTCATTTCCCTGCGCGATGCCCCTACCCGTATAATTAACTTCATTGAACAGAGTCCTTCTTGAGAAGATAGGTTCTCAGCTAATCAAGAAATTCCCCGTATTGTATGCAGCCCGAAGGTTCAATACTGCCTTCACCATCTGTCCTTAACCAGCCCATGCCCCGCCATCCCACTTCTTGAACATCCATTTTAATATTTTCCTCCCATCTAAGCCTATGTCTTCCATGTGGTCCCTTTCCCTTAGGCTCCTCACAAAGAGCCGGTATCCATACTTGCTACATGTCCCGCCCCTTTCATTGTTCTCGATTGAATCACTTGAATAATATTGGTGAATACAAATCACAATGATCCAACTTATGTAGTCTTCTTCACTGCCATGGGCCCTCGTCCCACTTAGGCCAAAATAATTCCGCCCCTAATCATATTCGTACAACAGATCCTGATTGATATAATGTCGATTTCTATGCCAGTAGGTTTATCTCAGAAACGCCGACCATACGTTCATCCAAATGGTCCATTAGGCGAATCACTAAGGCTGACAGCTCTCACGAAATTCTCCGAGAAGAACCGAGAACCTTTGAGCAGATGCGTGTTGAAAGGTTCTCCAGTGAGACCCTGAACACCTCTATTCTGCTCGTCTTATCAACATCTGTTTTAGCCGTGACGCGCTTCACGACACTACCAGTCGGTCATTATCCCAATATCTCGAATTAAAGCTCTCTGCAGACGAAAGGGTTACTGACGACCAGACCACTGCAACTGATATTACTGGGCCCTTACCCAAGTCATCTTTCTCAGTCCCAGTCCAACTGCCGTTAAACGTTTAATCATGATTTCGCGGCATAACTTAAATGCTCATTGCTCTACAAATACTGCAAGATCTCTGTGGCGAGATTAGTACGAACTATGTGCCTATCTACAGGTCTTGTGGGCGAATTACCTTAATAATAATGGAACCCTCCGTGTTATATCGTAAAAAGTATTTTATTCGCCTTGTAATGATTCAGTATTTTCAAAGTCATACACTACTATTCGGCGAGTGACTGGTATTTTGTTTTCATGTAACCTTTTTATTCTGAGTGTATCGATAGTTGGATAAATAAAAAAATTATACTCAGAACTTTTTGTCGTAACCCAATAAAATGACAGTGAATTCCCAAAATTCTAAAGGAGAGCTCATTCGTTTCACACGGAATAAGGCTACACATTAAGAACTAGAAATAAACTAATGTCTGTATTTCTAATAATATGTTTTCTACGACTGGATTTGTTGTAGACGCTTAAAGATTACGAAGGACGCGAAAGGAAAAGTCTCTTATTATGTATTACACATACAGTCATAACACAACTATATTTTCAATGAGTAATATACAATTACATTGTGTACAATTATATGTACCCAAGGTAATTGTATATTACTCATTGAAAATATAGTTGTGTTATGACTGTATGTATAAGAGAGAATAAGTTTTGTTATTGAATTTACACAACGGGGATGACACACCTCAAAGGGAAAAGTCTTCTTCCTAATATATATATATATATATACCTATATATCACACAAGTGTTATGCTGTTACTCATTTCGTCACAACATCGCTGATCATTTTGCAGATCTTTGGTGGTACTCTGTCCTAGGTGATAGTAATTTCTCGCAGCGGTGTTGCTGCTGACTCGAGTCTTCCGGTAACTTACACTGCTTCCGGTTTTCAAAGGACCTTTGTGCTCTCATGCCTGGATCAAACTAAGGTAAAGTCATTCGTGGACAGGCCCTTAGGGTTGCAAGTAGTTGGTGTTCCCAGAATTTCTAGACATGAAGATAGAAAAATTGTTAGCCCTAGTACTGACTCCCAGGATTTTTTATACTATTGGCAAATGAAGTTGTATATTTGTCAGCCCTAAGCACCGTCTGCCCTTACCCTTCAGGAAATACTCCTGTTACTTTTTTGTGTGAGAGGCTAAGTCGACCCCATAACGAGGCCGAAAGGATTAAGTCAATAAAAGATCTGAATGACTCCATCGGGAATTAAACCAGCAAGCTTCCGGTTTTGTAGCGAAGTGCCTCATCCAACTGCGCCACCGTGTGCCCCTTCATCCTGGATAAAGAGTACAAATTACGAAGAAAAGAAGCTCGGTAATGTGTCAGACCTACGGTGGATAGTGAAAAATGCACTGCGATCCTACGTAACGCCGGGAACTTCTCGCCCAAAGCCTCAGTATTCCAACCAGAAGACTCAGACCTTCAGCAACACCCCTCTAAGAATTTCAGAACTCCTAGTCTTCAGCAGGGAAAGGGTCAATGCTGTCTTCAGATGCTGAATGTTTGTAACGCAGCTTGGTACTACTTATTTCCACAGGCTGTTGTAGGATGAAGACCAAACTCTGTGATCTGCCATAGTTTAATATCTTAATTCTGTTTGAAGTAAAGTTACCCGTGCACACGCTACAAAGGTATTAGAGGGGTGGCAGTATAAAACTAATCAATCCCGAAACTAGGTAAATGTGCGCGGACATCCTCACGCTCCGACAGCTTTACCACCTAGGTGAAGATCCATCTGTGCCCATTTAATATGAGGCTGAGTGGGCCCAAATGGGGTCTGAAAGTTCTGAAGAACAGGAAAATCATTTTAAGACCAGAGCTTTAAATAGAGGAGTTATGCATTTGTTTCCGCAATTTAAATTATGAAACTACGTAACATATATCAAGACAGTTAGCTTTGTTTTGTGGTTGGTCCAGCCAGAAGCACAGAGATAGCCCTAATCAATTTCCCAGTCAGCTGCTAAGGTTAGTCTATAAGACAGAGTGACGCTAACAATGCTTAGCATTACGAGAATTCGCGGGGGAAAGTTATACCATGGTGACACTAAGGGAATATGGAAACAGCAGTGCGACAGCTGGCACAGACCACAGAATTAAGTGTGTAACTGTCAGGATTAAGTCTGCCGAAAGATCACCATGTTGGGTCTCTGCTATGTACTGGACCGTTTCCATGTTTCGAACTGCGAGCCGTACAGACGCGGATAGCTCAATATTTGACACTTCTCAAATTACATGGTCATTATTCCGCTCGGAATAACAGTGGCACTAGGGCTTCCTCAGGGTTAAGATTCTAACATTAGCTGCGGCAATTTTCCCGTTGCAGCAGGGTTTGGCCGTCTAATCTTGTACAGAACTCACAAATTTAAATTTTTGAGTTAGATACTTTTCTTTCCGTTTAATTATATATATATATATATCCTTATTGTTGCACAGTGCATTTCGTAGAATCACTTTAATTATCAACTAACAAATGCACTTACACAAATTTTCACATAAAAACACTTAAAATCGCTCCGACATGTTTCGATCCTTAGATCATCCTCAGGGAGCTATGTTGTTCCTTGCTAAAGTTATTTTAAAACATTCACAAATTAATTCGTTTTTGTTAACAGGGTGTTGTGGCAGCATGACATGCTGCCACAACACCCTGTTAACATAATGGAATTATTTTGTGAATGTTTTTAAAATGACTTTAGCAAGGAACAAGGTAGCTCCCTGAGGATGTTCGAAACATGTCGGAGAGATTTTAAGTGTTTTAATGTGAAATTTTATGTAAATGAATTTGTTGGCTGATAATTAAAGTATATATATATATATATATATATATATAATTTAATACACCGATCTATGCTACAAACAATTGTTTACTTCCCACATCAGCCGCCCTCTTCCTCTGGGTTGAAGACAATAATTCATATCAACAATTAAATGCAGATTAAACTTACCTGATGCACAGAACTTAAATATAAGCCATAACACACCAGTATACTCCAGACCAGTCCACATTTCTTAACTAGTATCAAAGTTACTTCATATTTATTCCCATTTGCTAGTTCAGAAATATTGTCTTTCGTAACATATAGAGGGTCTAAAACATTTAAAATCATTCAGGCTATATTTTCACAACATGTAATACAACAAAATACCAAACGCCATGTTCATATTTATGAGGCTTCCACGACCATTAGACAAGGACTTTAAGCCAGCTTGAAGGTAAAATAACACTTGTTAAAGAATCCAAGCTTACCGAAACAGTAACTTTCGTCACAGGAGGATAATTGGTTGTTTTTACGCGGAAGTATATACTGTTTAAGAAGCGGCTATCGAAACCTCCACTAATAGAAGCCGACTTAGCTAAGTGAGTACACATCCGTAGCGTCTCTTCACTAAGGCTGAAGACATTATGAAGAACGTAGCCTGTTGGTGTCTCTAAAGATTGTTCTGGGAAGAATATTTAGACACAAGGAGAGCTAGGTTATGTGGCAGAATGCATAATAATGGACTTCATTTTTTCTGCTCTTCAGTAAATATCAATAATTTCATCCAAAAGAGGGGTATGGAGTGAAGAGGGGACATCAACGCTGAAGAGGGGATAGGTAATGAGTAGGGGTACAGGCGTTCGGATGTAAAACACGGAGCTAAGAATATGGAAGAGGAACGTGTGTCGATAGGACAAAACCGAATACATTGTAAAGAAATTTAGTTTTACGGCTAAGGTGTAGATTCACCTGGAGATGTGAGCGATGCAATCTTACGAACACAATAAGGAACCTAAACGGGGAATAGTTTCTATGCTAGCTCAGCAAATATTAGTGCCCCAAGAAATGCGTTTCATGAAGTTCGGTTAGAGAAAAAGGTAATAGCTACGACATTACAAAAAAGGAGCCCTGGTGCACCTGTACGACGTACCTGCAAGTCTTAATAGCCGGACTTAGTTCTTCCGAAATAATTACTAAGTCACGTAAGCAGGAAGAAGTTTTACATTTTCGGCTTTTCCAGCTGGAATACATAATTCAAATTTAGTACAAGATATCTACTGTGTTTACGGTGCAATACCAAAAGTCCAATAACATTTTTATTGATGAAACAAGTAGCTTTCTTCACAATACAGTTACATTTTTGGCTTATAATATGGCCAATATCAACCGATTTTGAAAATATATGGACAAAACATTAGAAAAAATTATACATTTTAAAGGGTTTCTTAATATAAATGAAAGAGATCAAATTGTAAATATTTCCCTGTATGTGCTCTTTACGATATAGTCTGATGTTTAGTGTCATTATAAGACGAAGCATACCTTCATTTAAAAGAAAGCAATTTGCTATACGAATACAATGGAGAGTCATTTCTGCATAAGTGTGCGTTATGTCCACGAACAAACAACGGCAGCCAATTATATAAAAACCAATTTTGTATGTCATTCATATGCTACGCACAACAAGTCTAAAAATGGACAGAGGGACACCACCACGTGTTAGGAAACTTTGCCTCGATAAATCATCACGTTATATTAGCACAACATACCACAATGTGTGGTTTAAGTGTTCTTTATATGTATTACTTTCTCACAACGGAACATTAACTACGGTACCACACAAATACTAGCAGTGACCTGCAAGAAACGGAATATAGTGTGAAGTGTGTCACCGAGAGTTCTTGCCATTCCATCCCATAAATTTCCCGGGTCTGTCCGACAGGTAAGCTTCGTATTCTTGCAGCGGCTCCGACAGTCATTTATCACCCACGACTAGCAGAAATGTCATGAAAACTGAAACAGCACTCCAAAGCTGCACTCCAGCGGAGAAAACATTTTTTTAAACGCGTTCTTTGACAATCTTAATTCCTGTATTGACTTCATGTTCACTTGTGACAGACGGATATAAATTTATTTATTTATTTATTTCGTAATATTCGTCTTGTTTTGAAATATTCAAGCAAAAATTTGCAACATGCGAGATATAGCAACACAACTGTAGTGCCGTAGGCAAGTATGACAGATCAGGATAAATAAATGTGCGAAATTGTGTATTTTTGCTGAAGTATAACACATAGGATAATATATCGGGTACAGATGCAGAAACTCATTTCAGTTCAGTTTGTTTGCCACTTATCTACTAAATCTCTAATGCTCTGATATAAGGATGTAAAGAAACATAAAAGGTGGATTAAATACTAATTTGAGGTTTCTAAGCTCCGGCGTGTAGTAAAATGTTTCCAGGAAACTAGAAGCCCAATAACATTGTTGTTAACCTCGAAAAATGAACTTTACCTGACTGACCCTTTCCAGTTACTGCCAATTTTTTATCGCTTGACGGTGGCAACCTTTGAACGTATTGCATCACCAGATAAAATCTGCACTTGTTTTCCCGTATGGAAACCAATAAAGAATTTGTATCTGTTATTTGTGGTACAGTCCTCTATTACAACAGATGTTGGTATAACGGCCATAAAATGCTTATGGGATATTAAAATTAAAACTTCGGCCTAGTCGTTAAAAGAAAGTTACACGTTAAATACCAATCTCGACGGTCAAAATTTATGACAGTTTCCACAGCTGTCTACAGAAAACGTACGGAAATATTTGCAACCCGGTTACAATTTGCGTCATCTTGGCTCTAAAGTAATTTTGTTGTTTGGAAGAAAATGGAATCTTTTTGGCAATTAAGGCTCACTGAAAGTTTTACAAGTGTTATTTACGGTCGCGTCGCTGCAGCAGAAACAACGCAGCCTTCGCCAGAATTATCAGCAACCTCTTAACTGTTTCCAGGACGGTCAGAAACCATTTCATTTGTCTCTTCTTTTCCTTTCTTCTTTGTGTACTTTCCTGAGTTCCTATTCTTCTGCAAATGTCTTTTAAAGTTCCACCTACAGCCTCCTGGTGCAGTATGCATATATTTCGCCCCCAAAAAAACTTACACGACAATTTACCTCGTAGATATTCATGTTAAAGCGTAAAACCAACACGTTCTGTGTTCTTAGCGAACAAAAAAACGCCATCTAACGTGACTAGATTTTAAAACATTCTCGAAACCAAAAATTTGTTAAGAATTACAAAACTGATGATAGCGACATTGCTACAGGTGTGACGGTTGTTTGGTCCTCCTCCTTCAGGACAGACGTTTATCAGTTCTACCTTGACGAAATAGACAACGGGTTTCAATCCAAACTGTGCTACATCCTAGGCGACTGTTATCTCACCGCTGTGTACAATTTACTTCCTAAAATATTTCAAACTTTAAAATAATTAAGGATTTCTATATATGGCTTCCAGTTTCGTCTATAATGGCGAATAGGGTAAACGAACACTGCCAGTAAACACGTCAAAATTCCTTAACAAGTCTTGTGGACATGTTTACATTTTTTTCTCATTGACACTGTTTATTATGTCAGAGTCCTAAAAGCCTGTTGTCTGACACATAAACTGGAAGGCTCTCTTTTTTCTTCCACTCTTCCGTATACGCAACTATTATGGATGAAACTTTGGTAAATACAATATTCGTACTTAGACCGCGACCCCAAATAAGGTATTTGGGTAGAGTCTGTCTTTGCTGGGAGAACTGAATGTGTTTTCGTAACGCCACTGTCAATTCAGCGAAAAATGTCTACAGTTACACAGTACACTGTCTTCAAGGTGAGTACGTATGATCTTTTAAATTTTGAATATGTCTTTGCATGAGCATTTGCTCTGATAATGGCACGCTTCGATTTAGTAAAGCGGGGAATCATTTTTTGTACCGTGCATCAATGACGATCCAACAGATGCGCAAATATATAATTCGTAAATACAATTAGAATTATTATACATTGTGCAGTACACACACGCACCACGGACAAATATGCTGCCATAACACCGACTACGTCCATGTCAACGGAGGAGATAGAACCATTACTGTAATTTTAGCCAAGAACTGTATAGAACTCCCTGATGATGGATCCCTTGTGATCCGAAACATGGAGCAATTTTAAATATTTCAAATATTTTATAATAATTCTAATTGTATTTACGAATTATATATTTGTGCATCTGTTGGATAATAAAGTGTTTAAAAACGGGGAATTAAATTTCACAGCGGTTTTTGTGAGTATGTTGACCTACGTAACGAAACTGATATCTTTTTCTGCAAAAACAACCTTGAATATGAGAGTATCGTGTAACTGCAAAGGCGTTACTGACAGAATTTTAGTCGGCGTCATGCTTGTTCAAGAAACTGTCTAATGCTTCTGGTATGACAACGTTCAAAATCTGGTACTGTGTTATATAGGCCTAATCCCAAAGGATGCTGACGAAGAGGGGTGGACAGACAAAAAACCCGTGCAACACGTGGATTGAGGGTTTCAAGAAGCTAACCTATTTGTTCTCTCAACAGCTCCTCATTAATACTGCAACATTACATAAAATTCCCAGGAAGGCTTTCAAGACGATTCTTTCGGACGTATAAATTTTTTAAAACACTGAGCGCTATTGATGAAAATAATTGGCAACAATTTCATAAGTCCCTGTTGACGAACTTACTAAGACGTAACTTGGTATTATGAAAAGTATGTAGCCCACTTTTTTTCTGAACTTGACTGCTAAAATACGGAAGAGTCGAATATGGGGAAACACCAGATATAAATATCAACAAAGACGCTACATTTCGTCCACAAATATGCACAGTTCGTGTGCGACGTACGCTGTGCTTTCTGCGGACCTAGTATTGCTAATGGACAGTGTAATAAATATTACTGGTCATGTTTTGGAAGTAAACTTAATTTCCTCTCTGCAAGAAGTGCGTGGTGATTTCCACGACATTGTTATCAACAAAATGGAGAAAGACCACGCACTGGTAACATATTTATGACATTCGTTTTCATCGTCGATCTGGAGTAAAATAATCTTGACATTAGTTCCGTCCTGACACTAATAATTGAAATAATTGTTTGTGGGACTTAAGGGTCGTATCTACACCAATCGTTCAGAGAATGTCGCATACTCCTAATTCTAAAATTAAGTATGCGCATGTGCAGCCACTTACCAGTATTCTGAGGCAGGTAGCGTGGGAACTCCTTGAGTGTATGCGCCGCTGTAGTGGACGTGTCGAGTGGACATGCGCAGCTCGACCTGAAATAATATAAAAATCAGCTATACCAGGTGTTTCTAAACAGCACATAACTAACGTTGCATTTAATATCCACAGCACAACTTCATTGTACTAGCAAAATATATCGACTCTATCGGATCAACACAAGGCAGATTATTTACCAAGTTACCGGGAATTTAGGGGAAACTGTCCTTACTTGTTGGTTTCCCATAATCAAATAAAGTTATATTCTGAGATTTGCATATAAAGATAGTTGTGTAGGGCAGACATAAACGCACTATATGTTGAAGAATTACAATTTGACGCAAGTGTAAAATTTATTGAGGCTAGCGGTGGGTGTATTAAACACTCGAACAACTCACACCCATCAAATAACTGATACTCTGCTCAGTAGCAAACCCTTAATATTCCGTCCAGCATAACGATTTGTCTTTATTCATGAAGAGCGTCATGTTTCGGTCTTGACAGACTATCATCAAGTTATTGATACAATGTTTTAAAAAAGCAAGGCAAAATGTAATACACGTACTGATACATGTATTGTAATACATGTATTGATAGCCTGAGGACAGTCTGTTCAGACCGAAACATGTGGTTGTTCGTGAATAAAGATGTGCTTTGTTGGATGGAATATTAGAGCCTTGTTGCTGAGCGTTCTGTAAAACATATAGGGTGATCTTGATAAAATTAAACGATTGTAACTGAAGAATAAAAAACCAACTAGATGCCACTTATTATTTTATTGTACTTTTTATAGGCTAAACATATTTCGGGCATTACTATGCTCATCATCAGGAGCTCACGACTGTGATGTTGATTACCATATTGATCGTTTCGTTCTTGGTTTGCTGTATGTTGGAGGTTAGGTGCCGTTGGATGGATTAGTGTCCGGGCTGCAGCCAACAACTTAGTCACGAGCTCCTGATGATGGGCATAGTAATGCCCGAAACATATTCAGCCTATAAGAAGAACAATAATACAATAAGTAGCATCTAGTTGGTTCTTTATTCTTCAGTTATCACAATGATGCACTGTCCAATGAACATCAGATAACCGATTGTAGTTTCACTTCTGTAACATACTTCATAATTCTTTAAATGGCCTGCCAGTACCAGACAGGAGAGGGTTTCTTTTTCAGAAAGTCGTAGGTCCTTATCTAGTCCAGAAATTTCGCGAACATTGTGAAAACCAGAACCTAATTTCCGTGTTCACAAGACTTCGCCACTCTTCCATGTCTTTAGTTAGCTGAACCCATTCAACTTTCTGCCACGCTGTTTCTTTAACATTTATTCCACCTGTATCCGTCCATTTACGCCTCGGTCCTCCAAGCTGTCTCTGCGCATCAAACATTCCAGTCAAAATCCTATTTGCTCTCACATTTCTCGTCTTTCCCATGCGTGACTCCCTTCCTTAAACAAAGTTACTTAAAATGTAAAACACCCAGGCCTTCGTGGAGACCGCGTCTTCTTAACTGGGCAATGGACTGCAACTGGTGTGTGGGCCACGTTCTGTAGTCCAGTCCACATAAGGCTGAACACCGGCAAGAAGGAAACATAATAACAAATTTAAACTTCATTTCGACCTTAGTAATTGACTAACTTAATGTACAAAATTCTTGCTCTATAATAAGTTTATTATATTCGTCTACATGTCCGGTGCACCGGACGGCCACCTACAGTGTGTGATGATAACAGATCCTGTATAATACAATATTAACCTCCTGATGATGAGCACATAGTGCTCGAAACATGTAGAGGAATATAATAAACTTATTATAAAACAAGAATTTGTGCATTAAGTTGGTCAATTGCTAAGATTATACTGAGATGCACTGTGAGCAAAACATCAAAATTGATTTCGATCACCTATATTTCAATGCTCAGCACATTACATGTGTTCAACAGAATTCTCTCGTGCTGACAGCCGCTTCCCCATATGATAACTGAAATAAGGATGGAGCTCCGACACTGTGCAGGTTTATCACTTGGGAAGGCTCGTTATTAAGTAATTTCAGCAACCTGATGATGGAGATGGAGTCTCTCTCTGACACGCCGGTTCACTTGAACCACGTGACGCTGATCAAGCGCGAGAGGATTTTACTGAATTCAGTCGCCCTGCAAGATCTTCAAGGCGTGTAAACTTTTTATTGCGTTATGTTTCATCTTACTGTGTTTTTTTATAATAACTAACCAGCTACACACAGCAGAGTCCTTCTTCAGAAGCTAATAATTACACAAACAGTTGAGATATTTTTGGTACTTTGTGAAACCTGATGGTTGCCCCACCGTGATCTAGAGGGTCCGCCACTCTCCTCCCATCCTGATCAGTCAAGTCCACGTCCAAATCATATTTCTTGAAATGTCTATTTTAATATTATTCTGACATTTATTCCTAAGTCTTCCAGTTGGCTTCTTTCGCTCACGTTTTCCCATCAAAGCCTGCATGCCACTCTCATCTACCGCATCTGTGACTACTAACATCTCAACTGACATTACAATATCAGGCAACATAATGATATGCCGACAAGATGTACGACCAGGGCTAGATAACCTACAAGGCCGGGAATTATATTCACACCGAATCCAGATTGTGAGACCAATCCACAGTATCATACAGAATGCGTTTTGGGGTGCTTCATCGCCAGGGATGAAGCGACCGGTATGCGTAGCTGGCCGTTTATCACCATCCAGTGCCGAGTTGAATTGTTTGTGTACTTGTATTTTCCCGCCCAAACATGGTCAAAGCATGGTGATTAATTGAGAGCTGGAACAGTTTCACTGTTGAATCATAAAATATATACGTTAACAGAAGTATTTTGAAATCTAGATACTATAAGTCACTGTAATGAGTATTAATTGCCTCTTTCTGGTCTATATCACAGAAGAAAAACGAATGTGCCAAAAAATAGAGTTCATTAAATGAATGTATCTTCACTTTCTGTCCACCAGTCAGCAGAAAATGAGACGTAGCCACAGTTAAAATATAAATATTCAACTTGACCTACTAAATTACTACTCAGTCAATTGTTCACGTGCAGCAACATAAGTAATCTCCCGTGTTCCAGAGTAGGTTTGTGTACTTATGCAAGTTTTAATGCAATAGTACATCACTGATCAACGGCTGGAATGCAATGTATGTATGTATGTATATACACACACACACACACACACACACACATATATATATATATATGTACATACATGCATACATACATACATACACACACATGCATACATAAATACATACATACATACATATACATACATACACATACACATACACACATACACACACACACATATAT
>Ga0131853_10003257_pt1 | contig 29161 bp, 28 predicted proteins | sample TergutLab28metaG_FD_92764 | JGI IMG/M metagenome (GOLD analysis project Ga0131853, IMG submission 92764) | Labiotermes labralis P1 segment gut microbial communities from Petit-Saut dam, French Guiana - Lab288 P1 (version 2) (version 2) | ecosystem: Host-associated > Arthropoda: Insects >... | reverse complement strand
AGTAGTAGTAGTAGTAGTAGTAGTAGTAGTAGAAGAAGAACTTTTTCTTCTCATTATTCTTACAGTGGTGCATTTTAACACATTACGTCTACTAGAAGAACTTGTAGATTTCAGGTGAAAACATAAATAAATACTTAACTCTAAGCATTCTGTAGACACAGTACACCTCCAAATGGGGGCTAATTCAGACCTGGCTTACCATTGTCTGATAAAAAGGCTAACAGACTGGACATATCCAATAGCAGCCTTTGACAACAAGGTCCCAGATTTTCATGAATATTAAAATATCAGCTATGCAATATTACACAAATGACAATGTACTGGGACATGTACTACAGTTAAAACAACATTATAATCAGCAGACAGGAAGCCATGTGTAAGCCATATGAGGCCAGGAGAGAGAGAGTTATTTGTGAGAACCACTTCTTCACTCCGTATTGATCAGACGGATGATCTCCACATACAGCATATGCTTCTGAAGGATTTGAAAAATGTACAGAGAGAGAGAGATATGTAGGCACAGACAGTTAACCCTTTGATGCCGTAATTAAATCCCCCCTCCCCCGGCCACTTTAGTGGTCATTCGGCTATTTAAAGGGCTCACTGCGTGACACATATATATATATATATGTCGTTCGGCGGCTAAGGGTTAAACTTTCAAGGACGTGCGTTCACATACATAGAAGAACAGCCCTAGAAATTCCTTCTATATATTTAGGCAACAAGGAAAGACATGCTGCATAATGTGTGTTTTATTTTCCACAAAATGCCATTTATTTCATAATTTCATATTTCCTGTTCAAATAATACTTTTTCATAAACCAAGCAATAAAATTTAAATATCTGCCCCAGTAAGATAAAGGTTAACAAAATGCTGACAATTACAATATCTTGTAGAGCAGACTGTACCTGAAGTTTCTCCTTGACGCTCTTCTCCAAGAACTTCACGGCCGAGTCCCACTGCTGCTTCTCGCTCACTGACCGGTCTTCCAGTGTATTCAACTGTATCACTCTTAGCATGTCACTTGCCTGCAAAATTATATGTATAGGAATGCAGGTACCAATTAGAGCAGCACACAGTAATCTTGCATTGCACAAGGACCACTTGAAAATCTCCAAACTCTGCTCGGGCTCCAAACCAAGTGTTAACAGTAAAAGTCTTTGTTTTGCTCAGGGAAAATTTTCCGTATATTAAGCAATTAATGCTGTATTAATTTAAGTTACAATGAACGTTAGCAACCACAAACCTTAAATGCAGCATGAAACAGGTTTCACAGAATTAGAAACTAGTAAATAAAAATGTTAATAAACGCCAAATCGACGTTTTACATAACCCTGAATGCAGACAATGACAGTTTGCCATGGAATGAGACAATTCTTATTACAGCTCCAAAATGTGCTGCTGCTTGTCACACATCATTATGTCTTTTCTCTCCTCTGCCACCCATAAGTTTCTTCTTTTGGTTCAGAACAGGAAAAAACTTAATGACTTCACTACACTATTTTATCCTTACATATACTGGACCGTGCATCATTGTGATAGTTGAAGTTGTGCTTCAGCCTGCTACAAGGATACCACCCCAACCCAGCCACACCGAAACTCTAACACACATCGAAACAAGAACACACGACCAATGTGGTGATTCAATAGAAAAGTCGCAGGCTCCTGATGATAGATGTATTAATGTCCAAAACATGTTGAGCATAGAAAAAGTGAAATAAAACATAATAACTAGTGACATCATGTTGATCTCTTATTCTTCAACTATTTTATCCTTGTTAATAATGTATGACTCTGGTTAAAACTCACATTTATTGTTAATTTTGGACAACATAATTGGTAATTAATGTATGACTATTGTACTACATCTACATTTAGAGAATTATCTTCTCCATTTACATTAGATTTTATTGCATCAAATATGATTATTTCCACATCCAGGGTTTCTTTTTTAATCTGTATATGGTAATGGTAAAGGTAAAGCAGTCCTGTTACAGGCCTTGAGTGGCCCAGAGGGTTCCAGGATGTTAAGGCTCCCAGATTACATGACAACGGCACAGGATTGCCGCACGATTGTCAGCCCTATGCACCGGCCGCCTTTACCCCCAGGAAATGCTCCTGGTACTCATTTCTGTTAGAGGCTGAGTCGACCCCAGGGCCATAGTGCGATCAGAAGGATTATGTCAATGAAAAATTCCAATGACACCATCTGGAATTGAACCAGCGACCTTCCAATTTGTAGCACAGAACCTTAACCACTGTGCCACCAAGGTCCCCAACCTGTTTATGGATATATGGAAAATAAAGAATGAAATTAAATGAACTTCTGTCAGCAAGTAACACATGATGTGTGGCTTGGTGAAACGAAACATCTGGTTTCCTGTAAGTTCACGGTCTCTCCAATAAAATGAACCACAGAATGCACTGACAGAACTTCGTGCCCAGTGAAATGAAAGAAGTGTACACTTGGCAGTGCGTAATGTACACAACTCGAACTCTGCGTTTTAGTTACAACCCTGTCAAAGTATTGAAGCACCCCAAGTTTGAAAATACTTGTATTGGGCTACCAAACAAAGAATCCTGAAATTACAAGAGATACCTTATCCTCCCAGGAGTGCCTGCGAAGTGCTTCGTCCACAACATTTGCCTTGAGGTTGTCAAAGATATCATCATGTTCAGGTTTGGTCTTGGCACGCTCTATGAAACGTTGAAACTCGGTCTGTAGTCCCTCCCAACCTGATTCTACTGACTTCTGTGGTAGCTGCTGTTCTGCCCACTGTTTGAGCTTGATATCGACCGCTGTGTTGAAAGTGCCTGGAACAAAGCAGACAGGCTGATCAGTCAAGTTTAGTGTCCAAAACAACTGCCTGTCTACACATATAGAAATGCTTGGGCTGCCTGAAGAGATTTCCATGAACTTTGAAATCAGTGGTCCTTCCTGAAATATACTTACAGGACATAACTTTGGTCAATGCTGGACAATCCAAAACACCACTTGATATGAAACCCGAAAGGGGAATTCTGTTCTATATAAATATTTTAATTAAATACCACAAATTATGTATCAAATATAGCAGGGGTATGAGGAATAATTCCAGAAGTGTGTCTGACACTGCTTTTAAACAAAAGCTACTTAAACTGACATGGCACTGTGAGATTTTACGTTCTCACAGCAGAGTTTCCGGGGATTTTGGTCTTCTAGGATGTGACACTGTGCTCTCTGGTTAGTGGTTCCCGACATTTTGAAAGACCCTTGACGATAGAGCATTATGGTCCTTCAAAACTTCGGGAACCATTCAACAAGTGACGCAGCATCACAGGCCCGAAGATGTGAACCCTGATATTCCAGTCCCCTCATTAGTGTAAGTCCATTATGAAGCCTACAGTGTTGTCCCATTATCAAGTGTGATTCAGAGACCATGCACACACACACATAATCACGTGCACACACACACACACACATAATCACATGCACACACACACCACACACACATACACACCAACTTATTCTCTTTGGTGGATAAATGTGATCACTTGCATGTAAAATCCATCTGGGAGAAATAAAAGAACAAAACTCACCTGCATTGCCGGTCTGTGCTGCAGGCAGATAGATGTTTTCAAACACATGTGTTGACACTTTGTCCCACATTTTCTTCATCAGAAGTTCTTCCCACTCTTTTGGTGAAACTTGACTTAAATTGATTATCTCATCTAATATTTCTCCTCTAGCTTTCTCAAACAATTCATCACGGTCTAGTTCCCGCAATCTGAAGAAAAGTTTTAGTGAATGAACTTTCACAAAATGTGTATAAAATTTTGGTCACAAAACCTCTTAAAAATAAAACCCTTGTAAGACAGGCACAGATGGGAGGACATGTTAAAATGGAACTGACAAGAGATATGAATGAAAATGGAATGGCATACAAAAATATCTGGTAGAAAGATTGGGGACAGTGGTGTACTTTGTGGCTCTATAACAAGAAGAGACTTCATTATTAGCTATATTTACCATATACTGTGTGTTGCAAACTGGATAATCCCTTTCTTACACCAGAAGGAAGATTGCAGACATTTTAACACAAAATTTAGTTTACATATATTCTGCACAGCAAAGATGGAAAATTATTAGTTGGTAGTAAGATTAATGTATATTATGAATCTAGTAGAACCAACAGTTCTAAACTAATCTTGTAAAGCAATCCCATTACAGGCCTGGACAGACCCTGAGGGTTCCAGGAGGTTGCGGCTCCCAGGATTCCCTGACGATTGGTACATGAAGGTAGCAAGGTTGTCAGCTCTACTTATTGGCCACCTTTATCTCCAGGAGATACCCTTGGTACTGAGTCAACCCCAGGGCCATAGTGCAGCCGGAAGGATTGGTCAATGAAAAATTCCAATGTCAGCTTTTAGCACAGTGCCTCAACCAACTGCACCACCATGTAAAACTTATCTTGTAAGGTTTAAAAAATTTGGTTTAGGATTGTTGGTTGTGAGAGAACCATGTAAGAGCTGTCGTGAAGAAAACCACAAAAATTAATACAATCCAAGTCACGGTTTGAAGTCTGTCTATACAGCACTCTGCCCAAAATAAGAGAAGATCCTGGAGACGATGGTCACTGAAATGAATTTCTCATTTTTGGCCACATTTTTGATACTGGATGTCCACCAAGTTAGATATGACATGAGTGCAAGAAAAATAAACGTAACTGTGGAGGAAATGTGACAATCATATATTGACTATAGCAGATTGACTATGAAATGAATGTGGCCAATCAGCAGAAAAAGTGCAAAAATAAATGCAAGCAGTGCTTCTTCTTCTTCTTAGGGCCCGTCAGCTTATGCACCGAATGCACCGCAGCCTTAGGCTTATTGTGCAGCCCTAATATTTCATTCAGCACAGCCTCAATAGCCCTGTGCCTCATATGAAGAGGCAAAGGTCCCTTATTGAGGCTGTGCTTATGTCTTTTGGTTTGACAGTCAGCCTCCCAAAGACATTATAGCGCTGTCGAGCCAACGCCTCGCAACAGCAAATAATGTGCTGCACTGTTTTGGTCTCCATCCCACAAAATCTGCAGATTGGATCCCCATCAAACAGACCCATAGTGTACAGGTGCCCCCTTACAGGAACATGCCCTGTGTAGATCACAGTTGCCATTTTTAGTTGATGCCTACTTAACTTAAGTAGGTCATCAGCTCTTTTCTTACATGGTCTACCTATAAATAGTTTGCCATGTCTGAGGTCTGGCAAGCAGTGCTTACTGTGTTACCTGGGAAAGTTGTTTTTCCACTCAGTCTCCAGATTGAAGCGCGTAGCCTTGAAGGAATCGGCCTGTTGTTCCACCGTCTCACGCACCATCTTCCAGAAGCACTCTGACACAGCAAGGCTAAGGTTGCGGGTTGTCACCTGCCCCGTCATTATCATGCTGTTCCTTAAGTAAACATATACAGTCTGTGGTAACTATCGTGCACATTTTAAACCCCATACAGAAGGAAAATGTGCCAGATAAGACAGCGAACTCACTTAAATAGACGTGAGGTTTGGAAAAACTGCTCTTCGTACTCTCTAATGGCTTGAATGGAGTCCTCCTTCTTTCCACGGCCAGTTACAACTGCAAAGTATCCCAATGCCTTCATTGGAAACAGCTGTCCGGCAAGTATCTTCTTTATCTAAGCACAAGAAGTACATTCTTATAAATACAGGCAAATGAGCAAAACTGTCCCTGTACATGCCATGAAGACAAAGAGGGAGAAGAGGTATGGCCCACTTATTCTTAACCTCAGCACTAGATGGAGGCAAGTGGTCAATTTTTACACACAAGCCACATTACCACCAGAAAAAGAGCCCGCAGTACACAACCAGGAGAATGCTGCGTGGGCCCCAGAGACAGTCTGGACATTTAGGAGATAAAAAATATCTCTTTCCCCTGCTAGGAGTTGAACCCCAATCATCCAGCTCAGAGCCTACTTGCTATGCCAACTGAGTTTTTGGGCTCTCATAAACACTGGCATAGTCTTTAAACAAGAGAAGGTCACATTTTGATACGTACAAATTTACTTTCTCCCATTAATTTCACTGCAACTTACAATCAAATTTCAACAGTTACATGTTAAGTATTAACTTCATGCTACAGGAGCTTTGTGAGAAGATGATAGAAACAGAAATGGCAAAAACATTTGCTGCCTGTATGGAATCCAAAAGGTTTATCATAATGTTCATAAAAGCAGAGTTGAACCCAGTTCATATCATCACGAGACATTTCTTAAGCTTAATTATACAGATATCTCCCACTTCAGCCTACACCTCTCAGCTGGACAATAATATGAAGGTAAAGGTAAAGTTCACCCTAGAACAGGCCACAAAGGCTCAGAGGGGGGGAATAGAGGTATCACTCTACTCTTTCTTTAACCTCGGCGCTAGTAGGGGGTGGGTGGTCAACACCACGCCCCGGCCACTTTGCCCCCAAGATAGATCTGGTACCCACTGTACAGGAGGCTCACAGCTGGTCTGGACAGGTGTCGAAAATCTCGCCCCCACCGGGATTCGATCCCCGGACTGTCCAGCCCGCAGTGAGTCACTACACCAACTACGCTCCTGGCTCCTTGATGACATGAAACACTACTGATATTGAAATTTAACTCAGTTACGTAGGGATATTCTCATATTAGCAGGTAGTGGACAGTGCTCACCCTGTCAGGGTTCGTAAGATTATCCTCAGCCAGGTCCACCTTCGTAAGAACAAGTATCGTGCGCTTCCCCTGAGGATCCATTTGGGCCACCAAGTCTGTGACATTGCTCCTCTCCGCATCTACTGACCCGTCCTGAATGCACAGGATAATAGCATTTGGGTTGGACATGTGTACTTGTGACATCTGTTTGATAGCTTCTCTTGTGTCACTTGCCATTTCTGAGGTCACGGTCTGCCAAATAAAAATCATCACATCACTATTCTGTGTTTGTTTCAAACCAGCACCTACACTAGCCACTAGTGACAATTCCAGAATCTGTGTTAAACTTCCATCTGTAGAAGGGAATGCCTCCTACCAAACAGTAAATATCATTTATGTAACATGAAGCAATATATGCACACTTTCCAAATTAATGTTTTAATTAAATCCTTGGTGTCTTCTCCACGTTTCAAACATCGTGTGTTCACCGTCAGGAATACCATTTGTATATGCAGTTTTTAATGGTATTGTAATGAACGTATAGTTGAATGTAAAATTTGAAAATTTTAGTTGTACTTCAATATGACAAAGCCACTGAACGCTGGCAATGAGGAAGTCTAAATCAGCAGTTCACTGCACTGAGAAAAATACATGATTAGACAGGTCAAGCACCTCACCCTCTATATAACCCAGTGCGACTAGGTACTTGCCCTCACACCCTTGATGATGAACATGTGATGTTCGAAACAAGCAGAAGACACCGAGAATTTAACTAAAACATTGATTTGAAAAGTGTACATTTGTTGGTTTAGGTTACATAATTGTATCACAATGCACAGGACAAAAAACATAAATTAAATATCATGACTGCATGTTTGTATGTCACTATAACACAGACACTGCACAAATCTCACTACAGAAACTCTGACATGCTTAATTTTTCACAAGAATTTCTGTTCATATATTGTCATCATATCACACATTCCTGTTCTACTTCTAAATGCAGTGTTTATCAAACATCATAGTGTCTTAATCATGAGGTTCGTCAACCCCGTTGTGTTCTATGATATAACCAATGTACGGTGTGTGTACTGGTCTAACACAACTGTATTTATTGGTAGAATATAAAGTATTTTCTACATAACGTACAACTACATGTTTCGGCGCTTGATAATGGCCATCTTCAGGCTGTACATGAAATACTTATTAAGCAGTTACACAAAACATACATGGGCTGTTTATATGGGGTAGGGAGGGGGTAAAGTGGGCACGATATCTCGTATCTATCGGAAAGGTTGGGCTGTGTGACTTACATGAGGGGTCCATGCTGTTAAGAAGCTGTGTCTAAGCTTATGTGTAGTAGGGGTTGGGGTGGTATCCGTGTAGCAGGCTGAAGCTGTGCTTCAGCCTGCTACACGGATACCACCCCAACCCAGCCACACCGAAACTCCAACACACATCGAAACAAGAACACACAACCAATGTGTTGATACAATAGAAAAGTTGCAGGCTCCTGATGATGGATGTATTAATGTCCGAAACATGTTGAGCATAGAAGAAGTGAAATAAAACATAATAACTAGTGACATCAATTTGGTCTCTTATTCTTCACCTTTCACAAGTCTTGCAAATTCACAGATTTACAAACATCTCAATGGTAGGCATCCCATTGTGTTTCATAAATTGTCAATAAAATGAAAAAACACATTCCAACATAAATATATTATAAAAACAATAAACAATATTTATTATTTATTTATTTGTAATACTCATATACAAAATACATAACCTACAACATTAATTTTTTCAAATTTTCTGCTGGCATTCACATCCATTATGACTTCTAATAAACACAATAGAATCACAATGTGACCAAGACGATGGTGGTTGCAACATGGATAGTGACAGTGCTGGTGATGATATCTTCATATATTTGTTAACTGCAATTGGGTTGACATCCAGTGGCAGTAGTACAGTACACATTTACACACAAACAATACATAGAACACAACACAAACTATAAATAGAACAACACAATTAACACAAACAGTACATAGAACATCACAATTAACACAAACAATATATAGAAAAACACAACTAACACAAACAATATATAGAACAACGCAATTAACACAAACAATACATAGAACAACACAAATAACTAAATGGGAAAAGTACAGGCCGCAACTCGTCTTCAGTGGTGACTAAGGTGATGCTAAGAGAAGGCCTCAAACAGATCATGCCCTGGGGATAGCAAGAACCTCACACGTACAAAGCAACTTCAATGCCTTCGCTGCTATCACCCACAAGGAATTGCCAACTGCATGAATGCAAGAATTACATCATCCATTTCACTGCTCACAAGATATGTCATCAGGTCACAGACCTGTCATCACTTACACTGATGATTCCAGGTAGATCAACTAGTACCATGCGCTGCAGGCCAGGACCTTTCACAGACATTGAAATTACATCAGTGCTAACAGTCTGGCCACTTCGAATACTGTTCTTCATTCGGATTTCAACCTAAACCAAAATACAACACAGACAAATAATTATTCTGCACAGTTCAGAAAAGAAGTGACATGGCAGGTACACTTTTATGGCATGCCAAAAAGCCAATAAACAGGTTTTTCAATGACACTTCTTTGAAAGAAATCAACAACAGACAAATCCCAGGTGCCAAAGTCCTGCATATCAAAGAAATTTTACTATCATTCTTTAGAATGCATGAATTACATCCTAGAAGAGACTTTATGATCGTACAACAGTGAATACCAAGACTATAGTCTTCTGAGATGTGAAGCCATGTAGTCTAATGCCACTATCTTAGCTGGAGCTGCTAACTTCCTCCAAAATGTTAGTACCTTTCTATGAGACTACAGGGTCTGACATTTCAGATGACTGTAAAACATTAAGCAATCCCCATACAGACCTGGACAGGCCCCAAGGTTACCAGGAGGTTTGGATTCCCAGATTTCATGACAATTAGCACACAAAAGTGGTAAGGTTGTCTGTGCTATGCACAAGCTGCCTTTACCCTCCAGGAAATATTCCTGGTACTCACATCTGTTAGAGGCTGAGTCAACCCCAGGGCCAAAGTGCAGCTGAAAGGATCATGTCAATGAAATATTCCAGTCAGTGGCGTACCAAGGGGGGGTTTGATGGGTTTAAGCCCCCCCCCCTCCCTGAAATTCTGAAAGCCCCCAAAATCGTGCCAAACTCAACCCGACTATTTAAAATTGCTGAATTTAGGACACCAACACCCCAAGATTTTTGCAAAAAAGGCAATAAAATTCTAACACTACCTAGGTTCACAATTGTTTTACATTAGCAATGACAAATAAATTGGGTGTCATCATAAATAGTCTTAAAGTACCAAAAATTAAGAAAATTTTACTATATGAAATGAAATCTCTTGTACCAAATTACAGCTGCCTCCAGAACCCCTGACTAGGGGGCTACCACCACCAGATCGCCGTTCTCTCTGTCCTCAACTGAATTTGTTGAACCCCCCCCCCCGAACAAAATTCCTGGGTACGCCACTGATTCCAGTGACACCATCAGGAATCAAACCCGCAACCTTCCAGCTTCTAGCGCAGTGCCTCAACCAACCGCATCACCATGTGCCCCTCAGAAGACTGTGCATTTTATGAATACCGGGCACTAACACATTCATCTTCCCAACAGAAACACATGCCTCATTATTCTACATCTCATTATATAGTTCATTATTTATTTATTTATTTATGTGACACTAAAAAAGAATTCCTCTATCAACTACTTAAAACTGCCACAGCCTTACATTGGTTTTACAGTCTAATATAAGAGGCATTGCAGAGTACCAACCTCTCTGCGCAGTTCTGCAAGATCAGACTCCTTTGTTAAGTCAAATTCTCTCGTGCTGTCACGGAACTGTGCGATGTGGTAAGGTCCTTCACTCAGGGTCACCTTCACTGGCGCCCTGGTCATCATCTCACCTGCTCCTCTATCACAAACCCACACAACGACATCCAATTAGATCAATGAACCAAAGCACGGTGTAAAAGATTTCAAAGGATTGCCTTCCTTATTCTGTACAGAAAGTATGGCTTATGGCATCAACACACGTACATGTGTGTGTGGTGTGTTGTGTGTGGGCTGGTAAGCACATGCATGCACACGCAACTTCTATCCATAAATTTTCAGTCAACTCATTATATTATCACAGGCTACAACCAGTTATATATTCTAACTCTCTCTCATTAAAAACAAACAAATGGCAGCCACACACATGCCTGAGGTGGAATATAAACTACCTACATTAACCACAGCAATCTGATATTTTATATTAAGATTCCTTTGTGCAATGTACAAAATTAAAATACGGCACAGGCATTACATACACTGAGTTTCATTTCTGTAACTATTTGCTATTATGCTATTTTAATAAAGGTTTGAGAAGAAGACTTTAAAAAGCACAATGATTAGCCACAGTGTTCTTTGTACCAGGGTTTCTCAACCTTTGTGAGACCGCAGCCTGGTAAATTCTTTTTTCATAAGACGAGGGCCCGGTCCCAACAAATTTACTCATAAATAACTATCCATTTTTTTTTAATTCATACATTAAACTAACATAACTATTAATAATTAATTATGGCACAATCATAAAGGGTATTAGTACATTTATGAATATGGTGTGGCATGTTGACAAATATAAAATTACACTTAAATTAGTTATCAATCAATGGACTAGGGAAATCTTGTAGCATACCGTAGTTTCCTCAGGCCAACATCTGGGTCTAAGTTTTTTTACACATTCACGAATATTTTTTTCCTCAGAATACTTTCACTATAAAACATTTATTTATGAAAAATGCTTAGAAAACTAAAATTACAAATTCCAGGAGAACCTCTCGCAGCCCAGTATAATTGATGCCAGGGCCCAGTACCGGGCCATGGCCTGGCGGTTGAGAAACACTGCTTTATACAATTTCTGCTAATGCTGTGTGATGCAGCAACAAGAAGGAAATCATCTATCATCACATACCAGAAGAGTAAAGTTATAAACAAAATTCTTCTATCTTGAGATAGCTGACTTCCTTAATACATGTTCAGTTCTACAGATCCTGATGCTGCCTATCTGACAAAGTGCTCACTTTGCCCTGATTATACTCATACGACTGGCAAGACTTAAATACTCGTACACTGAGGTCATTTTCAACAATTAATTTGACTATACAAATTGACCTGTTGTACATTACATAACCTGAAACTTACGCTGCAGTACCTGGGAAAGATTCGTGCCTGAGCAATCATCTCGAGTACAGATGTCTTGCCTGAACTTTGATCCCCCACCACCACAACTCTTGGCAAATGGTCTTGCATGTTGTACGTAGAGTCATATCCACTGAGTTCATCAAGTACCTCCGAGTACATGTCAATCAGTGACTTCTGCACCAACAGAACAACACTTTACATTACAATTACACGAACAGCAAATACATTATCTTTACTTATCAGTTGGTAATAATGCAGCCGTACCTTCACCTTCTTGGACGACACTTTATTTGCCTTGTACAGGAGTAGTTGTTTCCTTAATTCCTTGTTTTCTCTCTCAAGATGTTCCAGTTCTCTCTGGTATTTAGTCTGGAGTCTTATCATCTCATCCTGCAGCTTATCCATTTGTTTCTGCGTGCTTTCTGTAGCAAACACAAACTCACATTATTAAGTATTTTACTTGGACTTCAGCTTCATTCTGTAAAAGCATACATGGTACTGGTAGGTTTGATTGCAGTAGTATAAACACCAAAATTACAGCTTTAAAAACTGCATAAATAAATGACATAATTGCAAGAAAAAATTAACTGGTTCCATGGAGCACAGCCCTTTTAAGAAGCTGAGAGTTCCTGTACTAGTCACAAAACTCCCCACATTTTACGGCACCAGAAGATTCGTTATCCTCAAAGTTATTTATCCACCAATGAATGCAAAATTGGTTGTCTTAAAAACAATATTAAAATTTACATTAAAATAGCTCTGACATATTTCAGTGTAGTCACGCCAACTTCAGGGAGCTCATTATCCGTGCTTGCTAGAGTTACACTTTGTTAAAATAGCTAATTATGGTACATCGGTGTGTGATTAATTCGGTGGTGATGTGTTCAGAAGTAAACTTCTACTTCCGAGCAGTGCAACATACACACAGCAAACAGGACCTACTAATATATGCAGCCACATCACCACTGAATTAATCACACACCTATGCCTGCATCCAGATACACCACCCCTGCCAAACCTCACCGTAACACTAACACACATCGAACCAGAGCAATACAAGCCATGAAATAACTCAACAAATAAGTTGCAAGCTCCTGAGGATGGATGTACTAACATCCAAAACACGTTGAGCATTAAATAATGAAATAATAAAGCAAGTGACATCAAGTTGGTCTATCTTTATTCAACTATCAAGATGATGCACGGTCAAATAAACATAAGATATCGGAGTTATTTTAACATAAATGTTAACATTGTTTTTTTAAAGACAATCACTTGTGCATTCGTTGGTGAATAAATAACTTTGATGATATCAATATGCACGGTATGAATGTGAAAATCATTCGTTACCCTGGTTACAACAGTCTGTCACTCATCCATACCCTCAGCTAGATGAATGCAGGTCATTCCCTTCCATCCTACTTCCCTGAGATCCATTTTAATATTATCCACCCATCTACACCCAGGTATTCAAAGTGGCCTCTTTCCTTCAAGTTTCCCCACAAAAAACTTGCATACATTTCTCTTTCACCCCACACATGATACTTCCATGTTCTGACAGGGATCCCATTGTCATCAACACACAACACAAGTTTATCCATTTATCTTGTAATGTTTATACTTTCACATCTTGGTCATTCTATTTTAAAAGATATGCTGGACTGTTTGTATCTTAACAGGTCTCAAGAACTTTCACCTCTCTCACTTACAATCATATATCAAGAGTTTCTGCTCCATACGTAAAGATCAGCAAATAAATGATTGTATAACAACAGACTTCCAGCTTTAATACAGACTTATTGGGGGGGGGGGCACATCTCCATTCTGGGATGATGATAACGGCAGGCAATGGTGGCCATTTTTCACAACGTTTCTGAGAAAGTAACAGTTTTCAAAGTAATGTTGTGAACTCAACCACCACACAATGCATTCAACCAAAGATGAAAACACAAGTCTCTAATATATCAGAAGTCTGGTCTGTTTGCAACCTTCTAGTTAAAATGTAAATAATAAATAAACAATAAAAATACTTTAATATACAGGCAACATAGACAAAGAAAGCAGAAATAACAATGATTTATGATACTAATTAAAAAAAGGCAAAAGCAGTTCCAGTTTTAATCCCCAAAACTGCCCTCAGAAATAAAAAGTCAAAACATTTTAATGGCTTCCAGTTACTCAATTGCCTGAGCAGATTAATTTTACAGAATTCTGCATAAATATATCATCTGTTGAGTCAGAGTATCTTACTATTTCATTGTTAGATACTTGTAAATAATGTGCCTCCTCCCTCCAGATAAGAAACCACACCTCATCACTGCAACAAATAACTGTTATGCATCACATATACATTTTTAAATGTCTGCACTAGAGTGGATACGTCTCATGAGCAACCTTACATCTCAAGAGCTACGCATTTAACTCAAACCCAAGCAATCAAATCAACTCTCCTCTTACAACTTACACACAAGGCACAATAAATATCTGAAATAATGTAATGACTATTTGACATGATACCCTGTATACCCATTAACCTTTTAAATCTGAAGCATGATCTGCTTTGTATAAGAAATCAGTCCATACCACACTTTGAACACTTTCCACCATGGTTATAAAACCAATCGGTTAACGCTGTATAAAGCAAAAGTCGCTGTCTGTTCTGAGATCCGTACAAAACACTCAATGCAAAGCGAGCACCATGTGGAATTTTTTAATGTTAAACCTGATGGTACGTAAAGAAACCTCTTGACTTTGAAAGGTTAAGATAACCTCATACTACAGACAGATATGTAGGTAGTACAGTCTGACAGAAAAGACATGCAACCAGACAGTGGGGCTACACAAAAATGCTTAAACATGCTTTACTGCAATGCATATGCCAATCCGATGAATTTTATACACAGCGCAACAAAGAAGGAAACATAAGCAGTAAGAAGCAGACAGACTTGATGGGATGTGTGTGACTCTGTGACCTGGGACCATAGTTGTAAAAAAAAAAAAAACACACACACACACACACACACACTGCATTGTTTGATATTTAAAGTTCTAGATGAGCAGATGTTTATGGAATCTGGTACTTTGGTTCAAATAGCAGAAAAATGAGGCAAGATGTATCCCATATATTTTTGTTAGTAATAACAACAAAAGTTACTGAAAAAAAAGTTGCAGCCACTGACATATGAATGCATTATAAATATAATGTGCACACAACATGTAGATTTTGTGATTATGACTACAAAATACGAAATGAAGTTCAGGAATGTAACGTGCCTACATGCCCGTACACATACATTCCATCCCCCCGATCACATTAACCAAAATGGTATACCTTAAGATGTGAAGAAAAATCATTTTTGCATAGAAAACTAATGGTATATACTCTGTGCTAATGAAATAGGAACTAAAGCATATGTAATAATTCTACAAACAAACGAAAACATTCTGTCATACCAGTCAGCACTAGACTGCAATACCATCATTAAAGTTATCCCAAACCAAAATAACTCAACTCACCTCTCTGTTTACGATCTTCAATTTGCTCTGAACCTGGCTTTGAAAATGCAATTGCATGCATTTTGATATCTTGAGGCTGTTCTAAAAATTTATTTAAAAATAGTTAATAAAGCAAATTCTTAAAACAATTAACTGAAAGAAAAGTATTTGGCAGTGTGAGTTTGACTGTTAAAGAGAAAACAATTTCAATTCAAAAGCTACAAAAACAACTTGATATCACTCTGGTATTATCAAATATTAACAACAATGTAAGAATTCAGAGTATATTTAATCAGTCATAATATAACAATTAGGCACACCCCTGCAATGATCTAAGAGATCCTTGGACATAACATCACCGAGGCTTATTTCTCCTCCCTCCCTCCTCAGTTCATTCCAAAATAGCGTCTCCCAGCTGAGACCACAACACAACCCAATCCCAAAGCTTCATTTTACTTGCAACAGTAACATATCAGGCAACACACAAGTGAGAAGCTGGTCTTCTAGAATGTGATTCTTTTCACTGCCTATACAGTATACATTTAACGAACAATATTTTGTCATTTGTCCATTACAGGTTACAATGTGAAGATACATACACTTTCAAATTCTTATGAACTTGATATCTCTGCTCTGCTGGGATGTTATTCAGCGCATGTTCATAGTTATTTATCGATGTTTAGTGACTACCTATCCGTTCCGCCTAAGAGGGACAAGCAGCCATTCTTCTTGGACTGCTTGACTGTTGAAGGTGGGGCGGATAGTTTTTCCAGAAATGTCGGTAAATAACTACCAATCTACGCTGCGTAACACCCCAGAAGAGCAAAGATCTCATTTACACCAGGGCAGAAGCCTGAATTTTGTGAACTTCATTCATATTATTCTTTTAAAAAGTACGAACTGATATTATTTATACTCTCTTATGCATTAACTTCTAACATTTATGTGAAAATAAATTTCAGTGTACCAACAAATATATTAAGGTTAACCAAAAAACTGGCCCCTCTACAGTATAACAGAAAAATTAGGCCCATAAAATGCAACAGCATGGAGAATGAACATGCACCAATCACCAACAGGAACTGTCATGTCAATTTATCCCAGAATTTAACCAACTTGATGCCAAAATTTGTTTCACAATAAGTTTTATTTCATGCCTCTACATGTTTCGAGCACATGTGCTCATCATCAGGAGGTCAAAATTGCATTACACAGCCTCTGGTATCATCACACCAATACGTGGCCGTCTCGTGCATCAGGAGGTCAAAACTGCATTACACAGCCTCTGGTATCATCACACCTATGGGTGTGATGATATCAGAGGCTGTGTAATGCAATTTTGACCTCCTGATGTTGAGCACAGGTGCTCGAAACATGTAGAGGCATGAAATAAAACTTATTGTGAAACAAATTTTGTGCATCAAGTTTGTTAAATACTGAGATAAATATACTGAGATGCACGGTCAGCAAAACGTCAAAATTTGTCATGTCAATGTACAGTCCTGTATGATGTACAGGCGTGGAAAAGATTGAAGTGCACCCAAAACACACCTTATAATTATAGTGCAAGTGGCATTCCTCTACTTCTCTCAAAGCACTGGAGAAAGAAGTTACATGGAGTACTGAGCTACACTTTTCATACATTCCAGTTACTATGCAGTTTGTGCTACCAAATGAACTAAAATATGGTGGGTATTGAACATACTCAACACCGCTCCCACAATGGTTCTGGCACCCCTCCATCTAATGCATGGCAGTGTGTGCTCTCTCCAGGAGTAATGGTGAACAGATCTTGAAACCGACCTTCTAATATTACCCATATGTATGTACAGGATTTGGCCTCCACTACCCGTTACTCTTGTGTGGTAACGTACTCAGGCAAAGATATGACATTTCTTTGCAGGTTTTGAGGTTTTTACAGCAGTGCAATATATGAGTTCACTACACTAGGATGTGATGATGCATTGCTGCATAATTTTTTCCTGATTTTTCGAAGAACTGTGCTGCCTTCATGTTTGAGGGTTCAAGGTTAGAACTTGAACCCTTGTATCACTTATCCAGTGATGTACCATCACATCCAGAAGATCAAAACATTCACAGTTTGCTTTACTGGTTTTAGGGTTTCACGGTGATGCAATGTTCATGTTGACCCTGTTTTTGGCTGACTGCACCATGCGAACAGGTCAGTGGTGCTGCCAACACTTTGGGAAAATTGCTGTCTCCATCAAAATGTTCGACCCTGAAACTAGAGGCTGCACATAGCTCCAGCAACACTGGAAACAGAGGCCACTTCCACTCAGAGCCAACAGTCAAAAACACATCTACATCAATTTTATGCTCATGGTTCCATGCATGGCTGATAAAATTTATTTAATAATTGTCCAACGAGACGTAACACTAAGCAATCTATTTATTATTCTGCAAGTTCACCCTACATGTTTCGGGTGCCAACAGCACCCACCATCAGGAGTACACAAAACTGTAACTACAGCCTCTGCTACTGGTCATATTTTTTGTACAGCTACCTCCCTCCAACATGGCCAAAAAAATATGACCAGTACCAGAGGCTGTAGTTACAGTTTTGTGTGCAGCTACCTCCCTCTCTCGTGGCCACAATAGAGGGAGGTAGCTGCACAAACATATGACCTGTACCGGAGGCTGTAGTTACAGTTTTGTGTACTGATGATGGGTGTGGTTGGCACCCGAAACATGTAGGGTGAACTTGCAGAATAATAAATAGACTGCTTTGTGTTGCATCTTGTTGGACAATTATTACATAAACATCTGCATCATCTTCACATTTGCTTTACTCTGCTCACAGAACAGTGTAGTTAAACATGAAGAGTAACAGCCAAACACAGAGATGATACAAAATTCATGAAACATCAGTTCACCACTGGTCAATGGTTTCACATCTCAAGATTTTTGCATCCAAAGAACAAAGGACAGATGATGAGGTAAAGAAAAAAATGCCAGTGTTAATAAATTTGTTTGAAAGTGAGCTACACACCTGGATAAAGGCTTTCAATTACTGCAGACAAACTTTGGAGACCTGAAGCATGAAGAAGATATTAAAAGACATCAAAGTAGCACTGAAAACTGACATTCATGCAAATGTTATGTGACTAAACAAAGAAGCATGATTGACATCAACTGCAATGAACTGAAATACAATGCAAACGGTGATAGTTTGACATCAGTGCTCCCAGTCACGAAGACTGTTCAAAGGCACTCAAGCAAAGCAACAGTCACATTTTCCAAAACAGTTCAAAAAAAATTTTTTTAACCTGCATTACAATGACAGTTCTCAATTTAAATGAATATCACAATGCATACATAAAGTGCACATTTTATAACCAAGTATACAGAAAACACAGTTTCTAAAACTTCCCAAATACTGCACATTTCATGCAACATGGGTACACTGCACTGTTTTCCACCAAAACCCAGGTTTCTCTCACAACTGCCACATGTCCCAACCATGTAAGGCACCACTGGATCACAAAAGAAACAGTAAACAATGGCTACACCACAGCAGCTTGAACAGGAAAAATGTTTTCCCCAAATAGATCATAGAAGCTTCCAATTCTCATCCTGAGAGAAAATCAGACTCTTTCAAACAACTAGCGCTGACTTAATTTTCCTATGCATAAAAATCTGAAATGTGTATGTTCATGTACACACTAACAAACAAAATTCTAACAAAATGAATAAAACATGAATTTATTATGTAAATTTATTACTTTAAAATATCTACCATAACAGAAATCAATGCCACTAGCAGTTTCATATAAAGGTAACATACAATTCCCAGTTTCTTCCAAACCAACAACTGTGCAAAACATTAGTCAGTATGATGGCAGCAATTCACGCAGTGCCTGAAGAACAAACGTACTCACGGTGGGAAAACTTGGAATCCAAATCTGTCTTCTCAGCTGCTTCGATTGCAGCATCTAGTCGCCTGTCAAACCATTCTCGGAAATTCCTGTACTTTACTTCCCCATATGTTAGCAATCTAGGATCTGCAACACAATTCCTACACTAGTGCAAGCTTAGGCAAGATGAAGACTACCTTCAATGGGGATCAATACTGCCACAATGTCAAAGATTCACAGCTCAACTCAAGAACACAATACAACCACAATGCAAGTGAAAATAAATTAAACTTCCCCCTCCCCCCCCCCACCCCCACCACCCCCCCACCCCCACACCCACACCCCACCCCACACAAAACAAGGAAAAAAAAAAATAAAACCCCCCCCCCCCCCCCCCAACAATCTGTGCCATAAATTCATTTCTCCAACCCAATTAGAATTTATGCCTGTTAAATATTCCACTACTACTGGAAAGTAAAAGACACTCAACAACACCCTTTCAAGTTAAGAAAATGATAAAAGGTTCTCATTTAATATTCATGAATGCTCAGTGATATTCGTAAGAACTTTAGTTTTACAAATATACTATATTAAAAATATATATAGAGCATATTACATACTTCAGTGTCATTTCACATTTTATGAATGAAACCCTGAGTTCAGATTACATAAAAATCTTGTGCCCCCGCCAGAAATTGAATGATAAACCCATCACCTGTCAGTACCAAAGTCACTATAACAAACACGCCAGTAACAACCAGCAAATATCCAACAATTGTAATAATTCGCTAAGATATGACAAAAGAAAGAACAAACATTATCCTGTACCAGATGAGAAAAATGAGTTTTTATAGTTCACAGCTCATTGACAGTTGAACCACTCTTCTCTGCAATATTTACCTGATAAATACACATCACACATCTAACAAAAAATGCATCCTTCCTGAGCCATGGCTAAATAAATATGTAATCTAAGTGTAATGGATACTGACTGTACCTATTTCAATGTTATCCTTAATTTTGTCCTTCACCCCAAGCAGCGAACCTCTGAAGGAGTCCCACTGCTCCGTGTCTGGGAGATAATCATTCAGCCACTTCATATCTGGGAGGGACTCCTTCCAGCGATCATATGTCTGAAAGGATAAACCAACAATGAGCTGGGATAAAGTCTCACCCAATATAACATGAACCAGTGTAGAGCCAATTTACCAGCATGCACCTGCTAAAGTCACCAGTTCACAAAATGCACGTTGGCTTTACAATCTACAACACGGAATTTGTAAACCAAGTCATCTTAAATGGGAGCAAAATCAGCAGTTATGTTGAACTTCATGCTGGTGATGCAGACACACCCATTTTCTAATGAAGTTAGGTCAAAAATTTTCTTACAAATGTCTCCAGTCTAGAAACAATTTCGGCCAGATTTTCCTCAGTGATCACATCCTTTGCATGTTAACTTCCTGTCTAAAATGTAGCCTGTTGTCCAAAGCCCTTTCTCTTGTTTTTAAATTGTTTTCCTGTGTAGAACTGATTTGTTACAGCAACTGTATTTATCACATCGATCACAAATAAACCCATATAACAGATGACTCACACAGACCCCACAACCTCTCTGGCAAGCAGTTTGGGAACAGTCCAGTTACAGGGTTTTGTATATAATATAAACAGCCTGAAAGGAAGAAAACAGCAAACGGGGACATTCAAAATGTTGATACTCTACTTCTGAAAATGGCCACTTTAATTTTTAGCCATTCTTTTCCGTCACAAAATATGAAGTCTTTCAATTCATGATCATACCAATAAAAATTACTTAATATTTTATGAAGCTTCAAAGGGCTTCTTCTTTGAAGAACACAATGTCAACACTGTTCTTGGAAACAAACATACATTCTTTACCTTTCAAAGTACTACATGTGTGACTCCATTCAGTATATGTGGAATGCAAAAGAGAGATGAATTAAACAAACATATTAACTAACTTAATGCACAACAAGACGGTTTGGTTGTCCCAGTACACTAGAATTCAGTGGGGTATTGAATCCACACATTTTATTTTTTGTTAGTTCCAACTTGTCCTGGAATGGGTTCATTTGGAGGTTAATGAGCATAGAAAAGACAGTATCCAAATCATATTCTGCACTTTAACTACAAACTGCAAACATAAATCACAATCTACAGCTACCCCTATCAGCTACATAAATAAATCAACACATTCACTGAATACACAGGTAGATGTATTATTCCTCAAGTAAATGAAGCATTTCGTGTAGGATACATAAACACATTCAAGTGTCATGAATTTATTATTATTATTATTATTATTATTATTATTATTAACTGCAATTGGGTTGTTACCCGGTGGCAGTGGTTATAACCATTAACTGAAAGAAAGGTGAGCATGCATTACAGGTTAAGAGACACTTTTCAGGTACACGAATGGAGAGTTTAACATGAACAACACTGAAATAACACACACGTCAAACAGATATTGTGCAGTCCAGGATGTGGTTATAAACATTTAAGATCAATATACTGCCTCATATTCTGACCACAAGACGACAATATGAAATGCTGTGGCCAGTAAAATCTCAAACACCAAACAATCTTAGCCACAAATTCTAAATATAGTTACCTTCTGCAATGTCACTCCTCCACCCACAGCACCCCCAAGTACCAAATACCGAATCTTAAGGGCCCCTCTCAAAATCCGTGCAACAATCATTGCATAACCACGGGATGGAATAGTTTGCTTGAATGGAGGATTCACACGAACCAAAAGTGAATCAGGCTTCACAATACGATGTAATAATGAATGACTTATTTCACGCTGGGAAACTAAGACACCTTGTTTCAGTGGAATTAGAAGTCCATATCTTTTTGTTTTGTAAGGTATGGGTATTCGTAACTGTTGGCATCCCTTCAGCACAAGCAGTAATCCACATCTGTAAGTGAAATCTTAAGCTACAGCAATTCATCATTCAAGCAGTATATAAAATCCTCATATTATTCCTGATTTTAATAAATGGCATTTAATACACAATGCTGAAGAAGACACAGTAAGCTGAAGCACTTTAAATCCGATTAATTGCTATCAACTCTATCTGCATTTTGAAACAGTCATTATCACCACATAATTCTTTCCATGTTTGAAAGGCACATTTAGTTTCTTCCACTGCAAACACCTCGAAAAGGTAAGGCTTTATCTCACACCTCCTTTATGATGTTAGGATACAGTAAAGTTTTGTTATAACACCAAAGCTTAAAAAGTAACATAAAGTTGTGGCTGTGCATAATGTTAAAGCATATTGGAGGGTGGAGGTGTAGCTCCACTCAATAATTCAGGCACTAGACGGAGGCGGGTGGTTTCACGTCGCAGCCGCTTTACGCCCGGGAAAGGGCCTCGCCACCCAATTAACAGTAGCATCGTTACGCCCCAGAGCAATTTTGGACACTTTTCGAAGGAGAGAAGAGTCTCTTGTCCCTGTCTGCAATCGAACCACGATTTCTCGTTCCTCCAACCCGTAACCCAATAGCTATACCGACCACGCATTCCGGGCTCACGAAGAAATTATTATACTAGTAACCTAACATGAAAAAATTGGCAGGAACTTTAAGACATGTAGATTTTAAACGTGAATGTAGGCTTTATTTAGTTATCAGGCCTAATATAAACCGAGATAATCGTCCTAAACACTCTAAACCTCGAGCGAGGATAACTATTACATATTTGAAATACCTTAAGCAAAACATTCTCATTTATGTAGGACAACTCATCGGTGTACTGTAAAACATACAGAAGAGTATTAAATGAAAGTCAACATAATCAAAAATAAAATATATGTCTACACCATCTAATAAATAATAATTACTTATGTACACAACATAACCTAACACTAATAAGCAGAACTTTCACTCCTGGTTTTTTGCACAGTCAGGAACGACAAAAAGTAACTGTACAATGTACAAACGCGTTAGATAATAAATCAATATATAAATATTAAAAACACGACGATGCTCAAAGAGCCGAATTGTATAAACAACACATGTCGAGGGCAAATGAACAATGATGGCGTTATATTTTATACATACCCAAATCTCCCACATACAATTTGTTCCATTCTTTCTTATTTATGGGGTAAACAGGCACAAATTTTAAAGTCTTCAATACATTCACAACCACTAAACAGTAATCAAAACACGGAAAATTCGTCTGCTGCTACCTCTGCACCCATCTTTCATATCCATGCTACCCAACCATTGACAACCACGTTTACCTCGTGTGTGTTCTTCACTGATCCTAGTTGGTGAAATACATGTATATAATAACATGATGTATCTCTTATCCGTGCTCTACATATTTTTTCATCTTTGGCGTGGAGCTCAAGATAGGGTATCTGTGGTTTGACTTTCAATTGTTTTGAACGGCTTGTAAATTTGAACAGAGTTCACAATTGTGAAGGGCAATACTTTGTGATTTAGAGAACTCTGTTTTCAGTCGTGTGCTGGCTTTCACCGAGTGAGTATCACAATTTTAACAAAATTGGAGTGATATCTCGTAGGATCTTAGACACGTTTCGTTGCGATTGAAAGAATAGCATTTGGTGTTCATGCAATTTCAGCTCTGTGTATATTGCTTCTAGCATCACTCTTTTAATTAACTGATATTTTAATTCCTGAGATCACAATATTTTCATGTTAATAGCTCACAGACAGAGTCAGCAATGGGTGAATATTTCAATTTTTGTAATCACAGCACTCGATCGTACATTTGTGTTACCTACCAAAAAGAAAATGAAAAATTTTTGGTAAAGGTTTACGATAAATATGATTATCGTAAGAGTTGGCAAGTTTGTTCAGTTATGAAATCCATTATCAGTATAGTGAACAATACTTGGTAAAGACTTTGGTGATCCTGCAGAGGATTTTCTAGGCAGAGATTACTGTTCAGGAGTGGTTTGGCATTACCTTCTCCTGAGATCATTTCACATTTGTGCGTTCCCTATTCCGAGTCTTTTCTTCCACCAGTATGTGCCATTTTTATCTATCCTGTACTGTTTCTTTTAAAACTTACAATTGTAGTCCAGTAGCTTCCCTGATACTGTCCAGCCAGTGCATCCGTGATTTTCCCTGCCTCCTGTATCCTGCAACTTGTCCAAGCATAATGTCCCATTCAAGTGACCCTTTTGCTCTCATGACATGACCAAAATAACGTAGCCTTAGTCGGAGGATTGCTGCTTCTAGTGATCTTTGGGGTTTCACTTTGTCCAATACTGAAAGTTCATTCTCCTCTGCCCAAGGAACTCCTAAAATTCTTCTCCACATCCATAGCTCAAAGGCATCAATTTTTTTCCTTTCCTTTTTTCTCACTGTCCAGCTCTCACTTCCATATGTCACTGTTGGGAATACTATGGTTTCTGCTATTTTAATTTTGGTAGCTTTCTTAATGTCCTGATCCTTAATAATTTTTTCCAGTTTTATGATTGCCATTCTTCCAATTGAGCGTCTTCTGTTCATTTCTTTGTAGTCGTAGCCATCTCTGTTGATTATAGAGCCTGAAAAAGTGTAGCAGTTTATTATCTCCATTTCTGTTCTGTCTAATATGAATTCATTTAGAATTCCTGTTGTCATTATCTTGGTCTTCTTTAGGTTCAGCATCAGTCCGGCTTTCTCAATCCCTTCCTTTAGCGTTTCTAGTAGTTTTCTACTGTCTTCTTTATCTTCAGCTAATATTGTAGTGTCATCTGCATATCGTAAATTATTTATGGTTCTCCCTCCCACTTTTATTCCTATGTTGTCTTCAGATCCTACCCTTCTCAATATATATTCACTGTACAGGTTGAATAAATAAGGGGACAGGATGCACCCTTGTCTAACACCTTTTCTCACTTCAAACCACTCTGTGTTACCATATTCCATTCTTACTGCAGCGTCTTGTTTCGTGTATAGACCCTTTATGAGGACTATAAGGTGTTCCGGCACTCCCCTGCTTCTTAATGTTTTCCACATTCGACTATGATCTACACAGTCGAAAGCTTTGCCGTAGCCTATGAAGCACATAAATATTGTTTTGCCATATTCCATCGCTCTTTCTAGGATCCATCTTATATTTGCAGTCTGGTCTCTCATACCTCTTCCTTTTCTAAATCCAGCTTGTTCTTCTGATATTTCCCTTTCGATGTATGTTGCTAACCTGCCTTGAATTATTCTCAGTACGATTTTGCTTGCATGATGGATCAATGCAATGATTCTGTAATGAGAACACAGTCTAAGGTCTCCTTTTTTTGGTAGAGGTAAAAATAGAGATCTTCACTCTTGGGACCACAAATTGCTTTTCAAAATCTGTTGACATAGTGCTGTTAGAGCTGTTATATGTAAGACTCAACTACCAGGGTGTAATCTCCCTGCTGCAGCTTCCACACATTTTTTCATGAACATCAGTTCCATGTGGAGTATATGCTCAATGTTTATTTGACATAGTGCTGAAATGTGAGAATGTGCCTCAGTGTGCTGAAGCACAGATGTGAATTATCAATGTAAATATTAAATGCTGTCCTCATTTGTAGAAGGCTTCAAGGGGGTTCTGGATGTTTTCTTATATTGTGTATAGGACTTCATAAAAAGACTGTGTGCTGCAAATGAACCTGCTGTTAATGGACAGAGATTTCTGTACAGAATGACTGCACAAATAAAGATGATTAATATACTAAAGGGGATACACAAGAATTAATGATGAATTAATGTAACTTACATTAGTCATACCATGTGTATTTCAGGTAATGGGGAACTCTGCTACCCATCTTAAAGAAGTGTTTCAGACAAATGAACCTCCAACCACCGAACCGGAAAGTCCTATACCATGTGCTCCAGTCCAGAATTTGATAGATCCAAGATCACCAACAATTCATTTTCATAGGACTCCCATAGAGGTATGATAGTCTTATGCTTGATTGGTAAGTTGTGTTTTGAATGGCTAAAAGTGTATTCTGAAAGGAAGTATTTTGTTTTGTTCTGGCATATTACTGTCCACCCTTATTCAGATAATACAGTCTGGACAGAGCACTTGTAAATCACCAAACTGAGATGGGGGATTGAAAGTGCTAAATGCCCTGTACTTGTCTGTACACAGTTATTTTTAATAGTGCTGCATTCAGGATTTTCTTTCACTGCAGGTTGTGGGCTTGCCTATCAAGAACAGGAGTAGGGTAACCTCAGCACAACTGGTTGAGTCTCCTGACCCAACAGCAAGAGGCAGTTACTTCAGTGCTAATGTCATAACTAAGTCATCTGAAGAGGCAGAAGCCACGAGCAAGCTGCGTAGGCTGCGTTTCTTATCAGATGACCCAAGATCACCTTCTGTTGGCATAGTTCGCACACCAATAGAGGTGGGAGTTTATCATTTCAGACAAATTTCAGTTTGTGCATGCTGCCACCATTTTAAAACCATAAGTCACATATTCAGAGCTGGAAGAGTTAATGTTGGCTGTAGCCTGGACAGCTGAGGAACCGTGGTTTGATTTATGGCAGAGCAAAGAGATTTTTCTCAAAACTGTGCAGACTGACTCTGGGCCCCACCAATCTTCCTCTCCTCTAGGTACCAGTGTCCTTTCTCTGTTGGGTGAGGCTAATCATTCACCTCCATCTGGGGCCAAGGTCAAAAATGCTCTGAGCCATTTGTGATATGCCTTAATGGCATGGCGTCAAATTAAGCACAGTGACAGCATTACCTTTACTTTTACCAAGATACATATTCATTCTTTACCTCCAGCCTCATATTTTATTGCCAAACTGATGGTTTAATTGTACTTAGAGTTATTTTGAGTGGAAGTGGGCACTGTGTGTTTTCAGTGTTAGAATAGCTTAATACTTCAATTCAATGAACATGGCAAGAATAATTGTCTCCAGAGAACAGCCAGCACATCAAGAATTGCAGTTCCACTATATTCTGTTACCACAGTACACCATAACATCAGACATTGACAGTCTTCAAAAATACCATATGTCAACTTGTAACACCAGTTATGGTGTCATACAGCAGTAAGTAAAGACACTCAGCTGTCTGCACATCATGGATTAGGCTGACAGTACTGTCTCCATTTGTGACCTCTTTCTTTGGTGCATTCACAACCCCATTAAGCATTTATGAAAATCACTCCATCTGTTGGTATACATATAACAGACCAAGAAATGCTGAATAGATCTTCATGAAATTTGATGCTGGACAATTAAACGGAGCACTGTTGAACCTTTTCAATTTTTATTTCCATTGGAATATTTTAACAACTTTACATGGACACATGCCTGTATTCCTTTGTGAGTGATTGTTCACATCACTTCTTTAGATGTGTCATCCCTGCTGTGTTTAGTAATGCAATAAGGAGAGGGTTTTTAATGAGTCAAAACACAACTAAGTTTGCTAGGTGTTATTATTTTAAGCACACGACATGTTTTGGCCCCTGCTCTGGGCCATCTTCAGGTCACAAAGGTACATATTCAAGGAAACTATACAGTATATAAGTCATAAAATTTAAGATATATTTTATGACTTATACTGTATAGTTTCTTCGAATATATACCTTCGTGACCTCAAGATGGCCCAGAGCAGGGGCCAAAACATGTTGTCAGTTTAAAATAATATCTAGCAAACTTAGTTGAGTTTTGACTCATTAGAAACCCTCTCCTTATTGTTCACATCACTTTTCTGGACATGTGAAAGGCATTGGCATCCCTACACTCTGTGCAGCTCCTAGCATGCTTTGGACTTATATGAAACTTAGGTAAATAAAATTAGGTGTTACGTAATGTGAGTTTGGGTTTGCTCCATATTCCCACTAATGGAGCTGCAGACTGCTTGTAGTGCTGTTTCTGTGATTTGCAGACGATATTTATGTCACACATTTTCAAATGTCGCAACTTCTTATTCTTTATGACACTGCTCAACTTCTGCATCAGACAAACATTTTCCCTCCCCCCCCCACCCAAAAAAAAAAATTGTGCAAAAACACTAGTAGTATGCCCTGAATAACTAAATATTCAACATGTGGGAGTGAAACTGTAACAATTAATGTAACATGTTAATTATTCCAACAGGTGGAATCCACCCCTGAAGATGTTTATCACAAGATAAACCAAGAAGTGTTCTCACCAACAGACACCCTGGTCACAGCCACATCAATGGAGGACTTGTTGGCTCCTGACAGTTCACCACGTACCTCGGCCAACACACCCACAGCTTGCTTGCCTCATCAAAGGACGTCAAGCACAGAATTTGCTCACACCCCAATTCAGGTGGGTATTTTCCCTCTTTCAAGTAATTTATTGTTTGTTGTGTGTATATCAAGTGATCTTGTATAAAGAGGATGTTATACAAGATCATTTGATGTATGTACTGATTGATGATCCCAATAGCGATCGAAACATGTGGCAGAATTCAGTGTTTTAATGTAATGTAACTGTGTAAATACAAAGATTGTACATATGTTGGTGAATTATTATAGATTTTAGTCATCATAAATGCATGGAATGAATAACATAAAAAACTGTACAAAATCTGTACTTAATTATTCACCAAAAAAAATTATTTTAACCAATAATAGAGTATGCATCTAAAGGTAAATCAGTCCCATTACAGGGCTGGAGTGGCCCAGAGGGTCCAAGGAAGTTAAGCTTCCCAGATTTCATGACAATGGCACAGGATGGTGGTAGGTTGTCAGCCTGACGCACCGGCCCCCTTTACCCCCAGGAAATAGTCCTGGTACTCATTTCTGTTAGAGGCTGAGTCGACCCCAGGGCCATAGTGCGATCGGAAGGATTTTATGTCAATGAAAAATTCCAATGACACCAGCTGGGATCGAACCAGTGACCTTCT
>Ga0131853_10003255_pt1 | contig 29169 bp, 15 predicted proteins | sample TergutLab28metaG_FD_92764 | JGI IMG/M metagenome (GOLD analysis project Ga0131853, IMG submission 92764) | Labiotermes labralis P1 segment gut microbial communities from Petit-Saut dam, French Guiana - Lab288 P1 (version 2) (version 2) | ecosystem: Host-associated > Arthropoda: Insects >... | reverse complement strand
GGATCATGTACCACACAGAACCACCTACAGCAAAACAATTCGTGAATGGTACATGAAATTCCAGCAGAGTGGCTGCCTGTGCGCTGCGAAACGAACAGGCCGTCCGGGCCCATCGGCTGAGACCGTCGAGCGTGTGCGAGAAACGTTTGTCAGGAGCCCTCAGAAGTCAACAAGGGTGCACATATCGAGCACCTGTAAGGTAGGACAGAAACTTGGTGTGTGTCTCTCTCTGTTGATATGCTCCTTTCTGCCGTGTCTGACTTGGTTGTTGCGCAGTCGAGTTCGGAAATCCCGGATGGACTTATGAATAACCCTGTATATAGCGGAGGGAAAACCGCCTTCTTCAGAAGTTAGTAATGTACACACTTTAGCTTAACACATCTCTGCTGAAAGTTTTACGCTTTTCTAAATATTGACACAGAAGCAAGGGGGACCAGAAATACAACGCTACCCATATTATTTCAGAAAGACCTTCCGAAAATATACGATTACCGAGGTTTTGCGTTGTTAACAACAAAAGCCTCTTGCAACGTCAACGTGCAGAATCTGCCTATATTTTAAAATGTATTTATTTCAAATACGTATGACAGAACACACTGTGACAAACGTCACTTTGTTAACTTTTTCCCTTCTAGACAATTAACGAAAAAAGGAGCAAAAGCACCACCACTCTTACGCTGAGCGTATATTTTTTTGCTAATTACACTGGGTTTCTAAAATTATAAAATCCACTTTATGGAACAATTTAGGATGTTTACCCCAGGGACGTGTATCCACCATTGCACGTACCCTCTCTGCGACTGACGGTCGCATTATATTCTTCTGTTGGCGAATCTTGTAACTAAGCAGTAACCATTAAGACTGTGATTACGTAGATCCCCCATTCGCCCACAGGCATAATGAGTTTCGCACCTTCCTCCCCCCTCCCCCCCAAAATGCATATAGTGCCTTTTATTTGCTTTCCTTATATGTGTTTCAAGTGTCCCGTGCTGTCCAGTAATAAACAGTTTTAGTGAATCTTCATAGTTGCACCGTACATGTTGATAGTATTAAGTCCTTTATTTATCCAACTAATGCACACAAATTATTATAAAATTGTTAAACAGTTAAAATCATTTAAAATTATAATAGTTGCTCCAATATGTTTCGGTTTACATAAACCATCACCAGGGAGCTCTCAGCCTGTGCGTCGCTAAAGTTACAATGCTGACTTCGGTTATATATCGTTATTTGATATTATCGGTATTGTGGTTGCATATGCAGCCACAGTACCGATGGAGACTACGATTTCATAACTGTGATATCATGGAGACTGTGATTTGTTCATAACGATATTAAAATTACTGTCTTCTGGAAAGTGACGTCGTTTAATTTGGTAGATGGTACCGATGTTTCGCAGGAACTATTGCCTCCATTTTCATACTTTTACTGTGATGACGTAGGCAGCAGGTTCTTCAATACGGCTGTATCATCTACCAAACTACACGGCGTCACATCACAGAATACCGTAATTTTTAAATATATAAAGCAGAATCCCACTTGGGCAAGAAACACACGCTCAGTAATCAACTGACGTCATCTTTTTTTGGTTTCTACACCATGTGGTATACTACTACACTGTGCAGAAACCAAAGACCATAACCTGATTGCTAATCGCAGTGAATACCTAAAAACTCAATCAGCTAATTACAAAAACTTCCCTAATTTTATGCATATGTATACGTAAAGTATATGTTTCTTATGAGTCTCAAAATAAGCAGTCAACACAACTATACTTTATCGGCATGTCGGATCACTCGATACATCATCAGGTGTATACAGACTTCAAATTTATAGGCAAGTGCAACTAAATCTCAGTACTTTTAGGTTTGCACATTACAAAATACATGCAACAATAGAATTGTAATATGTCAATACGCTAATGGTAAAATGAATTAGACAATATTATAAATAAAAATTTTGTAAGTTTTGTTAAAATTTAAGGCTGAATAAGACAATAAGTTAAATATGGAGTCTGCAGGAGGTGAACATGTTTGTCTCTTTACTTGTCTGTTATGCCGAGGTAGTGTACACAGAATATATCACAGTTTGCCTAATTAAACTTAATGCGATTACACTGACAATTATATTCCGTTGGCCACGTCTTGAAGAAAAAGCGTATTGGTTGTATTATATTTGTGTTTGGTAAGTCCTTAATCTTTTATATTGACAGACGTATTCTTGAAGTATCTACTGTTACTTATGTCACTCACGTCACTTATGTCTCGGTGTGTTTACACCCTCTACTCCAACTAGTCAACCGACGACTTGCTCCGTATAATGAAGAAAATGGATATTTAGGCATTAAGCTGTGTAGATACATCTCAAAGCTTCAGGGTATCTATTATGAGATTCCTGTTCTGCGTTAGTTCCAAAAAGCACAACTCTTATTTCTTTACCTCCTAGAGGTTCTGAATATGTATCTTGGTAATTTATTTGATATTTCCCATACCAGATAAAGGCCGAAATGATTATTTGCTTTCCTGAATACATGGTTTTGTGTATAATTACACGTTTATAATACTTGAATTCAAGCGTCTCTCTGGACCATAAACTGGTAGTTATTCGTTGCTTTATGGTTTAAATAACATGTGGGAGTAATTTCGTTAGGTTTACTGTCAGGTCGCCACGAACACATTAAAGCCAATGAAGCGCATTGACAATGAAAGCACAGATAAATGTGTAAATGATTTATAATTAATACCGGTGATGATGACTTAGCTGATGGTTCGAATATAATCTTCAATTTCCAATGCTATTCCATAATTCAGCACCATTTTATTACTTCTTATTCGTTGCAGCTCGATTCTCTATATCTGGAAGCAAATTTTCACAATGCGACAGCCAGTTCCGAACACACAGCTTTGATATCCTGTTCATTGATTTTACGACCTGATCATTCGCCAATACGGCTTTATCATTCGTTCTCATCTGGCTGCTCTCCAATTCTGAAGGTAGTGAAAGATTACTTAAGCTTATTAATATCACAAAAAAATAATTGCATGAAGTACACAAATTAATCTATATAAAGGTAATTTATCTCAATCCCACTTCGTTTGCAGTGGGTCTATGATTCAAACAGAAGACCGAAGGATGGCTACACTTAGCAAGGATTCGGAGGGTATTCTTCAGTCCTTGCAGGCAAATTTCGGCATTGCACCTTCCATCACGATACATCACATTCCGTCCACAAACTCGTTCTTAGCTAATAATTCTAACGATCTTGTTATTCGACACCAAGTAAATGAATTAGTTTACAAAGTCGCCACTTCTGAAACTGTGTTAGAAGAAGCCCAGAATGGATTAAGTGAGGATTACTTTGCTAGATTACGAGAAACTTTCGATGTGCTCTGGCAAGTGCAAAGTCTTCCCACAATATTCAGTAAGTGTGGCACAAACTCCAATACACAAAAAAGAGTCTAAAGTAGAAAGACCAATAGAAAAAAGTCTGAGACACAGTCAAGGGTGCACAAATCCAGGGCTTCAGGTTCCCTAACGATTATATTTTGTACTGCGATGCCTAAAATTTGTGGATCATCAGTATGGAACCTATTTCATGTCACCTTTCTGGAGCCTAGAATTTTGAGATGGGTCCAGGACATTTGGAAAATTTTTTTCAATCCAGTAAATATTGTGACAACATTGGAAGACAACGGCAAAATAAATCAAGCAATCTCTTTGACATAAGTCGGAATACGATATACAATATGACATCATTCGGTTTCCTGGCCACCTGGCAGAAACTGCTAAAACAAAAGATGAAATTCAGTGCACACGGAATAGAGTTCATAGGGAATACAATTTTAAAATTTAACTGCTATAACAAGAGTCATGGACTATTTTTAGTCTTAAATGGACAGTCATGGAATTTAGAACAAGAAAAGACAATGTGAGTATAACGAACCTTTGAGATGCCTTTGTGCGACCAATGTTGCAGTGGAAAAGTACTGAGTATTAAATATTCTGAGTGTGCGTTTGTAGTCTTAAGTATCCAAATTGCAGTACTCAAAAGCCATATTGTCATCTGTGGGCTGCCCGGCTCTGCAATATTTTTCGACATTACGTCACAGACGGCGTGATTTTCGAAAAAAGAAAGTTATTTAAAATCAAATGGGTATTTTGATTTTTTTAACTTTTGTCCCAACTTTAACGAGATATTATAAAAAATGTATATTGGTCGTCATGTGAAGTGCCCGTTATTCTTGTCAGATCTTAACGAAACTTGAAGTTTCTCGATAGATTTTAGAAAAATACTGAAATGTCAAAACTTAAAATTCCGGGAATCGAGTTGTTCCATGCGGAAGAACGGGCACACGGACTGACAGACATTACGAAGCTAATAGTCGCTTTTCGCAATTTTCCGAATGTACCTAAAAAGTTGGCGCATTACAGCAAAATAATTATTGATAACAAAAGCAAGAAAATGTAACAACCTGAGACTGACTGTACACTTTTAATTGTTTTGCTGAAAGACGTTGTCAAGAACTGTGACGTATATAACGAGCTACAAACATTACAATTCCACGCACCTACAAAGCAAGTAGCAGAATGAGATCTGAGCTCTTTTAGGATTTTTCGCACCGTAGATAGGTAGTTTTTACCGACGTTTCGGGACAACCTATCGGTCCCAGCTTCGAGGGTCAAGCAGTCCAAGCAGAACGTATTCCACGCCGCGTAAAATCTCGAAAGAGCCCAAATCTCATTTACACCACGGCAAAAGCCTGAAATCGCACAAACAAAAAGACACCATTGAAATGCAGTAACATAATGGCCGCACCAGCTCTCCTATATTGTTGTGAGAACTGGACTGAAACAAAACAACATGGAAGAAGAACTGAAGCCGCGGACATGAGATTCTTGAGGTCAGTTGCAGGATGTACGTTATATGACCACCAAACAAATCAAGTAATAAGAGACGGGTTAAACACATATACATAAATAAAATAAAATTATTATGAAACGTAGGCTTAAATAGACGCAACATTCATTACATATGAAAGATATACGCGTTCTTGAAGTAGGATATGAATACATTCCAACTGACAGAAGTAACACAGGTCGACCAAAACAAGGACGGAGAGATAAATACCCACTGATGTGGAAAAGGCGAAAAATTGGCTATTAGGTTGTTGATGGTAATAACAGTGGTGATGGTCATTGAATAAGTCCAAGTCAGGTAATATAAATGATCAGTCTTTTACGTCAACCCTACACTATTTAGTAGTTTAATTTACAAATATTCTTTCAAATCGCAGCATATTTCCCTACTAGTTTATTCGGTGATGTTGTCAATAGGTGAATTACAAAGTGTCAAATGGTAGGATGATAAATGAATAATTAATTGCAAGTATGTGAACGAGCGCAGCAATGGCCTAAACACTGTCGACGAAAACCTGGATGTATTGAGGAAAACCACAAATACACAAATTAGGATAGCCGGCCTCTAGGCCGATAATGAGAACCGCGACCTTCGTTATTAAGCGCTTAATATGGCATTAAAGGCATTTATCAGATGTATGCACTATCCCCAAGCTCAGAATAAATTTAACATGGTTTACTCGATTTGGCAGAAAAATCCCTTTTCTGTGTACGATATTCTGGTTGTCATGGCAACATGCCTGTTGAGTTTTTGTTGAAGGAAAGCGAGTGTCTACCATCATAACCATAACTTGTAGCTCTTACTATCTCATACAAGAGAGCGGTCCGCCTTCCAGAAGCATGCAAAAATCTGATGGTGTCTTTCGCATTTTCTGCCCATTCTCTCCTGTCATATTTTGCTTGTTGAAATATGCAATTTTATGATTCGCTGTGCCAGCATTCTTCTATTCATTTTTCTGCAGTAAATTATGGAACAAACAAAACGTTCCCCGGTTTTGTAACAGGCTGCTGCCCCCCCCCCCCCAAACTCCTCTAAACATAATAAGCCCAAATTGCTTTTTCACTTACAAAAGTATGTCTTAGAGGCTCCCTGGCTGCTATAATGGATAGGATCAAATAATTCCAAAAACTTTATAATGAATTCATCTCAGGTTTAACGTTGTAATAAACAATTATATGTTTTAGGAACACTAAATTCATTAGAAGTGTTGAGATTCCCGCGAACATAGCTATTGTCATATCTAATTCGATGTGATACCAATAATTTGGTAGACAAGTATCACCATTTCAGAGGAATTAACTTGCTGCTTTCATATTCAAGGAAAATGTATCCTACAGAAGGACACGGCAGGTCACATCCAAGAAGAAGGTACGCTTCAACATTTAATTTTTCTGTTCGTTAATTCATCCTACGTCAAATTTGAGATTTCCAAATACAGAACACTGTATAAGTTCGCATGTGTCTAAAAAATTCCGGACGAACATTTTGCCCTATCTTCAGCTAACTCAAGAAATGTAACACAATTTGTGTCAACTCACATTACTTATGCAGAGCGAAATAATTTTGACGTCCGACATCCTGTTGTGTTACTTGGAAAATCAATACGTGAAGTTTGGTGATTGTCTAAACACAAGTGCGTTCTATTTTATTATAACAACACGTTTCGGCCTAGGCTAGGCCATACTTAGGTTTGTAACCAATTTTAAGAACATACTGAGGTAAAATGTACAAAATGGTTGCATAATGTTTAAAATTGGTTACATGCTAAAATACGGCAGAAAATTATATATCAAATGGAATGTTTCTAAAATTGTTTGCGAAACTGAGGATGGTCTAACCTAGGCCAAAACATGTCGTTCTATTACACAAAATAGAATTTAGTTGTGTTCAGACTATTATCAAACTTCATGTGTTAAAAACTCTAATATTTGCGATATGGAGTAAAGTTCTTTGTAACTGTACGGTGCTGCAATTTTTGCGTAAACAACGCAAGCATTCTTTCCATACAATGTTGGAGAAATGATTTATTTCTGAAAGCTGTAAAGTACATTGTGACACGAGCGTAAGCCAGCTTTCAGATGATAAGTACGCGGAATTTATTTGGACATTTTCCCCTTCACTAGTCTTCTAATGAAACACGTTCGGATTATACAAAATAAATAAATTACGATACAAATTTCTGTATGAAAATTAAACTAGTGATGGACTTAAGAAGCTTAATTCGATAAATACTCAATTATAGAAAGGCGGAGGGAAACAGAGGCTACGGAGGAATGAACGTTAGACCGTCACCTCAACTTCCAATAAGAAAGCACTTTTTAACACCTCCAAAATATGTGTCTGTTTAATCCAATCATGCGGACGTGTGTTACAACTTTTTTCAACTTGCAAAATAAACAACTGGCTATACAAATATTAGGTTACCTTTTGACACTCGAAGTATCTACAATTTAACACCTTAAAACACAGCCGTAACTATACACACCACCGACACTAACATTAATATGGGCAAATTGTCCACTTTTTCATGTGTTTCGTATTACTCTCATAACAGCGACTTTTTCTCCAAACAACATTAAGAATTTGATATTTGTAATGTCCACGAGCTGTTTTCCCTGTGATGGAAACTGTGTGGAGTCACATAAACAGGCCGACTTGTAAACTGTAACCTAAAAACAAAGTTTTAAAAGCCAGTTCGGGCGGTTAGGCCAGTTTAATCCTATTTGTGACACAGAATTCCTTGGGTCGTCTTGGTGGAGTCATTTCCTTTTATGGCAAAGTGTTTCAAGCTGGAAAAAGAACCGTACACAATGGTGATAATAGGCTACTGTGTGAGCAGTGCTTCTCATTTCGGACGGCTAATCATCAGAGGGCATTCCGAAGGATCCAATCCATAGGCGGCATGAAAGTAATCCCTAGGATGGGACAGCTGCCAAGACAACGAAGCAAGAATGGGACAATGAAATGACATGTAGGTCCTATAATAAAGGCTTGTTTTGTTATGCAACAGAAATTATAATTTTTTTACATTATATGTAACCTCAATTATTAACAAAACACCACACAAACGTATGGGAAGCATTATGGAATTTCTAACTTTTGCCTGCAGCAGTGCTCTCTCAGAAGTCAAAAGTTCGGAACGTCCTGCGACCGGCCATCTCGCCACAGGCTCTCTTGGTTTTCCTCTGCCTGCAAGTAAAAGCAGAAACGGTTCCCAAGCTCCACGATCCTACAGTATGCCTCTCAAGCAGCCATCGCATTTTGAGTTCATAAAATTAACCCCTTGCTTTAAAGACAGCAAATTATTCTTTTCCAAATTGAACATTTTAGCACTAACCAGTAAATAAAAATTCCGTGGCCTTCATTCAAAATCATTATTTTTCACAATTCTTACTTCCTAATCTGCATGTTACTCCAATCACATGGACGAGCGGGCGAAATCTGATGACCCTTTAACAAAGCATTATCCTTCCTCCTGCTTCGCGAAATAAAGTGTCACTTCTCCATGCCTCCTATTGTGCTACTAGTTTCGTATTTCCCCTCTCTTCACATTTCACAGGGGCTAAACACTTCCATGGGGCTTTCATACGTGTATAATGAAGTCCGTGACACTTGAGACTTGACTTACAGAACTACAGAGCTTACCGAAGCATTAAAAAAAGTCTCAAATTGGGTATTTACAATGTAGAATTACTAAACAGGCAGATAGCATGTTGCTTAGCCAAAATTGCGAAAAACAGATTATATTATAGAGAAGGACAGCAAGCACCTATCTAGATGCCTGCCAGGCATTCGCTGGGATTCCGGACATTCTGTGTTACTGAATTTCTAGAGAATGAATCTAACAGTGAATAAAGCTCTTCTTCTCTACCGATTTCATCAGGCTACGACAGACGACAGGACAACACAGCAACATCTAGCAAGCTCCGATAATATCCGATCAAAATAGAGTTACTTTAAACCCCTTCATACCTGAATTCGTGACCCAGCGACTAGAATTACTGCCATATTGCATAAAGGGTCCCTGTCTCTTGAAGTGTCGTAGTCTTCCGTTATTTTAAATCACGATTCCTCAGAACACATAATTAATCTGCCTTATCTTGATACGAGTTTAAATTTTCGTCGCGGATAAAATCGACCTCCTGCTTTCGAAGCCATTCACGAACAACCATTCCAACTTCCTCAGAATTGTGGAATCGGCGACTCCCCAAGGGTTGCTTCAGCGGCCCAAATAAACGAGAGTCCGACAGGATAAGATCAGGTCTACAGGGTGGATGTTCCAGAATTTTCCAGCATAACTACTGCAACAAACCTTTTGTCCGCAGTGTCTTGTTGCATTGTTATGCCAAAGTGTCATCAACGTGTCAGATATTCCCGGCCTCTTCCTGCGAATAGCCCCATGCTACCATCGCAGCATGTCGCTGTTCGCACTGACTGTTGTGTCCCGAGACATTACGTGGCGTATTTCAATGCTAATGGTTCTTTCTCCTTTCCGGAATATGTATAACAGATTTTCCAGCAGAATGACAGATTCTGAATTTTTGGTTCTCGGAAAACTTGGGTGTTTCCAGCCTATTCCAGTATGCCTCATTCGAAGAATGAAGTGGTGCCTCCATATCCCACCGTCTGTCACTAAGGATTCCAGGAAATTCCTTCATTCTTCTTTAAGCGGGTAAAGATGTGAAAGAGAAACACTGCAACATAGATTTATGTGCTCTTTCGTCGGACATTTGTGTGCCCAGCGCTCATACAATTTGTGTGATCCCAGTTCCCCACGGACAATGCCGTGTACAGTTCCAAAGTAGCACATCATTGCAGCGATAAGCATGGAATTGTAATTTGTCGGGATTCCCAAATCATTTCCTCTGCTCTTCCTGCATTCACAGCCGTCCGACCGGTATGATCCGCACATCATCGGTGTCTATTCAACCACACTAAAACTCTTTGCGCCATTTTCAAACACACCGCACTTTTATTAAGCTGTCACCATTCACATCTCTCAATTGGTGGTAAATTTCGATAGGGAAAGACATGTTCCGCCCATGAAAATAGAACCACACTTCGAAATTTTTCACTGAACCAAGATTCCCAACGTTGTTTCCTTCGCTTGTCAACTTATTCTGAGAATAATATGTCTTTACGCCAACTGTTGCATGTTTTCCCTGCTATAAATGTTGCCCACTGCCAAAAAATAAGGTTATTGATTAAGGTAATTTTACAGGCTAGAACACCTCAATTTCCGAAAAATTCACGTAATAAGAGAATTTTTTAAAATTCCTTTGTTTCTAATGGCTACAGAATCTACACTACGATTAAACATAAACTCTGTAACTTATATACGTACGTATTTTCGCATACAACAGTCCATAAAATACAGATAAAGGGAACATATTTTCGGACACCATTTCTCTCAGATTTGATTTGCGATCTTTAATTGTGATTAACATTTTATTTCGTAAATATACACACTTTTCCTTCTTGCAAGTATCTAACGCGTTACAGTAAACACTCAAATGTGTGTTTTCGGAATCTTTACTTATGCACGTTTGATCAAACAACACGAATATCTTCAACAACATTCAACACTTAAGATGCAATTAAAACTCTTCTCTTCAATGTAATTACACGTCGTGTATAGCAAACTACAGGTTGTCCCAGGACTTAGAGTCAATAGCGCATGATCTTATTCCAAAGTAAGTGTGAGTCAGCAGAGATATTATATACACACAGACTCGTTTCAAGCATTGTCGGTAACCGATTCACAACCCTAAACCAGAGCAAAAGCATAATGCTCTTCCTCAGATATTTATATTAAACTATAACACTGAGTACTGCTACATGTTGCAATCCACAAAGGGTCATCTTCAGGAAACAAGTTCAAACAATATTGCATAAAACTTGACTAGTTATCTTTTACACATATTTAAAAGTTTATGCGTGGTGTACAAGAGTGCACATTTTAGTACCTAACTCTTTTACACAATGTATAAATGTTAATTATGTGTATAAAATTGCTAATTAAGTTTCATGCAATATTGTTTGATACTTTGTCTCGGAAAATGATCCACTTTGGATTTAAACATGTAGGAAAACTCAGTGTTGCCAGGAAGAACATTGTGCATGTTTTTGGCTGAGTGTTGTGAAGGTACATGTAGGTTTCTGAGTTATGAACATTTAGAGTAAGTTGGATAAACCAAAAAATAAAGACGTACTCTGTTTATTACGAGTGGTTGTTAAATGTACGTTTACGTAGTTCACTGCTCATGCAAATTATTCACAGTGGCCTCCACCTGCTTGGTTTTCTGCTACGTGTGACTTTGGAACGTGTAACCTAATGAAGAACTGCGTCCTGCTTCGCTGGGAATTCACCGAAGTAATTTTTCTCCCTTCTTCACCTTGAGTGCATACACCATGGTTCTCTCGTAACTCAACATATGGTAATTTGTCGGGTTTAGATGCAGTAACGGAGTTACACATTTCGGCGCAGTCACGATTTCAGTCACGGGAATGTTGGCTTCAGATGATGCGTAACAATCCAACTGAATTTAGGGTGTTCTCAGTCACGTGGGTAGCACCTCTGACGTCGTGATCGTACAGGGAAGTTCTCTAAAAGGGCGTGAAATTTCACATTGCCGGAAGTTGGCTAAATATCACCTGTCAGACGCTGCAAGAAGACGGACGGTCCAGTGAGCTTGTCACAACGCTCAAAACACACAACACGTTTATGGAAAAGTGATGTTGACAGTTACTTTCTACGGTTCTGTGGTCATTATGGGCACTGTTCATTCAATTACGGCTAAAATGAACCTCGTCCGTAAAGAAAATCTTACGAATTTCTGGGGGTGGGATGAACCGTTTAAAGCCTAGCGGTTTCTTTACGTACCAGCAGCTTTAACATCCCAAAATTCTACATGGTGCTCGCTTTGCGTTGAGTGTTTTATACGGATCTCAGAACCAATACCGACCTTCGCTTTATACATCATTAACTGATTGGTTGTTATAACTGTGGCAGAAAGTGTTTACAGCGCGGTACGGACTGATTTCTTACATAAAGCAGACTGCTTTTCGTCTTTAAAGGTTAATCCGGTGACAGAATTTAGACCGGCTACCCATGTCCGCGGGTTCGAAATGCTGAAAGCGCTGGATAGTTTACGAAAACAACCCGTTTCTGTGTGAAGTTCTCCAAACTTTCATGCGCCGAAATCTGATATGGGAGGAAATTCTTCGTGTAACGGCGCGTGGACTTCGCTGTAGCATGTAAACAACATTTTCCTGTTCCTCCACACTGAGTTACACTTGACATTCAAAAGGGCGGTTTACACTCGAAAAGGCGCCCTTGCCTCTCAGGTATTGTTGAAGACGAGAGCAAGGAGGTCGATCGGAAATTCGTCGTCGAGGATAGAGCTGCCCACACTCTTCAAAAGCAACAGCGGCTTTAGTGACGGAAAACCGTACACGAAATACAGGGCAGTGTATTCTTCATGGGAAGACGGCATTAGCTACTTCTAGCTGCACACTTCTCACAACACCAACTGACCGCATTATATTTTGTATCACGTATTGCCGGTATTATTATAATTACCTGATCAAGTCCAGGTTTGCGCACATCCCCTACACCTCAAATCCTATTTATTTAGTCGGACCCATATATTGTACATGGCGCTTCGGTCTCATATCTACCCCTTAAATTGGACCTGCATTACTAACCTTACGTCGTAAGTCACCATGAACATTATCTAATGCCTCGTAGAAGGCTAAATAGAATAATCGAAGGAGAGAGAGACCAGGCGCTTAAATAATTCCGAATACACAATTTTCTGAATTCCATAACCGAGTTCAGCAAAAACAGTTGTCTTGAATATTTATACCTTCTGAAGTTTGACAAAGTGTAGTCTGGTATAAGTGCACCGGGGTTTCAGAGGACCTCCTGCTGCTTGATGAGTGTTCGTAAGTAAAACGTCGGCACCATACTGCTAGACTACACGGTAACACGTGCCAGAACACGACTAGCTTCCTAGATGAAGCAGTGTTAGAGCCCTGCAATTTTACTCTTGGCTCACTTAACAACAATTCAGACTCTATGACGATATAGCGTCTAAAGAAAGACGCTAAGTGAAGGCGAATTTGAAAGGATGTGGCAGGAAGCTTTCTCAACCTAATTAGCAGGGCCTAATATACTGGAATTTGCCTTGATAGCGACAGGAAAACTTAAACAAAACTCTTCCAGGATATTTGGCCTGTAGATTCATTGATGACAGTAGCCTATATTTGGATAGCAGAGTAAGACTATACTCCGTTCACTGGAGCGTAGGCAGTATTCTGGATACCTGTTATGAGATTTGGGAGTAATTTAATTTATTATCAGGGAGCTCCGGTTGTCGAGTTGCGGGAGGCACGTCACCGGCTACAAACGCCACTCTCTTCCCCTGTAGTCAGTCAGTGGTATTCTAGGTTATAACACCATGTAACCTAGTAGGAGACTAGCAACATATTTTCTGTCCTGAAGAAGGGGACAGCATATTCTACCAAAATATTCGTAACAAAACAACAGACCCCGAGGTCATTACCCAGCATACAGCAATACTAGAATTTTGAGATGCGTCGTCCCCGTTGTGTTAGTTCAATAACAAAGAATTTTTGTGTATTACACATACAGTCGAAAACAACTATATTTCACCTAGTAGTACATTAGGTATACAATTACATGTTTCAGCCCTATATGTTGGCCATCTTCAGGTTGTGATTTAACTTACACAGCAGCTATACAAGATGTGTGGGGTGTTCTTTTAGGGTACTGGGGGTTGGATGGGGGGAACGGGGGGAAAGATATCTCGTAGTTTCAGTAGTGGGTACCATGACCTAGGGCTGTTATGAGTGAATTATCATTAGTTGTTTATGTAAATATGTCAAAGTAGGTTACTATTCTTATGCTAAGGGTATGTTATAAATAGTATCATTAGTAATACAGTTGTGTTCGACTGTATGCGTAATACACAAAACTTCTTGTTATAATAATACTAAAAGCTCAAACATTTCATATTCAAGGCAGAAAACTAAAGCAGCGCCTTCCTCCGAAATGTTTGTAAGTACAGGGTGAGACGGCACACAACACTACATTAAGTGCTTAAAAGCTATTGTTAAATCTGATGTATATCTCAGCCAACAGACACATTTCAAAAGTACGTTGTTCAGCTCAGATAAACCAGCCTTCGTACAGAAAACGTGTCGGGCTTAAACTGCGAAAAGTCCTACGTTTGACACTTTCAAACCTGAGATTCAACTGAATAATATATAAAAATTAATCCCCTGCTTCAAAGCCAACAAAGTGATATTCGTTTACAAAGACAAATCTGTGAATACTGCTGACAGAAATAATCGCTCTTTATTTTAAGAATCCCATAGAACGCTAATAAACGGTGCGGTCAAAATGTTGAGGTTTTAATGCTGAAGAAGGCAGTACATATGGTAACCACACTCTTTCGGTTGGTAAAGCCAAGCGGGTAAAAAATAATGCGTAGTGTCCTGTTGTCTATTTGTACTGAAGTCACTTTATGCTCGTTATCGAAAATGTTAATAGTCCATTAACGCGTCCGATGTTGCTACTCTTACGCCTGATTGCAAGTCAATTTACCACTTCACAGTGCTTACAAGTGTTTATATTACTTCTAAAACTGATGGCGGTTCGCGCCTAGGGTTGTCTTGAAAGAATTTACAACATTTGGATTTAAGCCAATCCCATAAGGTTGTAAGCAAACTACAACGACGCTTTCCTAAGAAACTAAAATCCACTTTCTTAGCATTTCAGAACCAGACAAACACCAACATCACACGATGGTACCCATCGTATTCAGGGTAATCTTAAACTCATTTTCACTGTACTAATAAATAGCAAAGAAGCTAGCAGAACACAACTATAAAGTATATTGATAAAACTGTTAATTTCAATGTGTTTCGACCCCTAGAAGGAAACACCCCTCCCCCCATTTTATGGAACCCAAAGGTTAACAAGTGCCGGCCATCTGTCCCTGTCCTGAGCTTTGCCTACCCCTGCGTCACCCAAGTTATGTTTATGGTTTTATCCAAATAGTTTCAATGAATTCTCCTCGTTTTGGGGATTCTAAATGTCCACTGCCGCAGTTACAAGAGCAGGACATTAGCCCCTGTCCTGAGCTACATGAATACAGTCCCACCTTCACTCCCTCTCTGTCAAGGTCCGTTGTATTAAAAGACCATCACCTAGGCCTAGCCTTCCATATGGTTTCTGATTTCATTATGTAATTAGGGGCAAGTAATTCGTAGCTGGTCACACGGAACTTATTTCACTGCGATACATTTGTACTGCAGCCCTCGTAAGACACTCCGTGATCTGGGGTTAACTTAATAATCAGGCTGCGAAACTGCGAAGTTTTGGAAACACAGCTACATCTACACTAAGATACTAAACTTGAATCAAAAACAATATGCCCTACGTGATGCTGCTATCTAGAAGCACCCCACGACGAGGACACTTCTTACCGACTCATGTACTTCCACTGCCATTTATCACTTCCATATTAGTCTTCTGTTCATAACTATTTTCTAACTTACATAATGACAGAATAACAGACGTTAGAATAATGTATCAGTTATTATCTCCATCAACAGAGTCTATCAATACTACTAACATCACTGCCATCAATATCCCTGTTGTTCTGTCATCATTACTATCAGTATTGCTGTCATAATCATCATCATAATCATCATCGTCACATTCTTCATGTTATATGCTAATTGTTATGTTTTTACAAACAGTGTCATCACAAGAAAAAAAAATCTCAAAAAGTATATACACAACAATGCTACTAATAAAGACCTGCTCCTTTACGCTCAATTGTTTTCTCCTTTTTTTTATCCACTGTTTGTATTGGATAGGTAATGAATCAACAGGATGCAGCCTGAAAAAGGGGTGTTGGCTGCATAACTTTCATCATGAGTTTCGATTACTGCTGTCTCACACAGAGTGGATTTGCATAAATTGAGGCGTGTAAGATGGCGTCTGCATCAGACAGGACATACGTCATCCCTCGGCCAAAGCAATCCGTCAGGGAAGCTAACGTCTTACTACCGTCATAAGCAACACACGGTATTTTCTTTTTCTAACACTTGAATTTAATTTCTCCCCTAATGTACATACTTGTCACCCGACGTGAGTGAAATTGTGTGTGCAAGGCGTACCTGTAATGACGTCAGGCACTTGAGGGCTTCGTGAAACTTGACTCGGTTTCAGTCAATTTTTGCCTAAGGACATAAATGAATTTCTACACGCAACCTCCACGTCTCTTGAAGGATTTGGGTGAAATTCAGTACAAAATATCTCCGCGTAATGTCGCTGAGCGATGTGAGTTTTGTAAAAAAAAAAAAAAAACAGGTGTAGTGTCAGCCGTGATTTACGTAATGGCGTAAATTAATTTTTTTCAGTGTTTTCCACACTTTTCTTTCGAGCTCAAAGAAATTCGGCACGGGAAATGTCCATAAAAATTCATTAAGTAGTCGGCAAGAGTTTAGTGGTCTCAGTAAATTTCTGTCTGTATCTTTCATATTTACTGTCCCATTTGGGTAAAATTCGTCATTAGATATATCTGAATATTATACTGCTGTGCATTCTGAGCTGCATTAAAATTTGTGCAATAAAAGCCATACTTTTCTTACGAACACAAATAAGACCATTCTTACATGTGAACCGTAAAACCGTGCGATATTCTGTAAGTAAAGAATGCGTTGGCAAATTCTGCATACTACGTCAAGTATTACATAAATTACAGTCTTTTATATGCTGTTTATATATACAAGAATTTAGGCTTCAAACGGTTAAATTAATTTAAACATTGATTATGAATATATGAATTCCGTTCCAAGACAATTCTACGTGATTATAATGGCACGCAGTGTCTTGATACACAACAGTTATGGGTTGTACACGCTCCTACTTTGCATTTTAAGATTGCATCCGAAGAACAATTAATCATCTATAGCCGAAAGGAACGCGCTGTTAATAATGCCGCATGCAGAAACATGATTCAGAGGCACAGTCCAGAAACAACGGACGCTTCTGAATAAGAATGTACTATGTTCTCTTGAAATAGGGCTCTATAAAATTAACCTTTTGACGCCTAATGTCAACTATAGTGGTCGTACCGCACCGCTAACTTCTAAAGTTGCATTTTATATATTTATTCAACAAATATAGGTACTGAGTATTTTAAACATGGTATATACTCTCCGTTTTTTTCTCTTAAAAATGCAGTTTGTTTCATAATTCTAACGTATTTAGTTCCAGTATTATTCACATTTTATATACAGGGTGTGCTAAAATTAAAAAAATAATTCCAGCGCCAAAAGGTTAAAATACCAGATTATACGACACTGAAGCCCTTATTCAGAATACGGCAAAGAAAATAATTGGTAATGCAAATGAAATATTGCCCACAATTTGCTTAGTTTTTACCACGGTAGTTATTACATATTGTAGCAGAATATTATACAGAGTTATTCGTTTCAAACGTCCCTAAGTAGGAGTCATTTTGCTATTTATCTCACTAAAAGGGAAACGTAAATAATGTTTCACAAATCATCCGCTGATCAGAATAAGTACATCAGTCCTCTTCCTGAAATCTCACTTATGTACAAAAATAAAACGATCTGTATTAGCGTACGGCTCAGACGAATCACCCTGCACGCAGCTTGCTTTATGCAGTTGTCAGATTTTTCATTGTACGGCTCTACACCAACATTATTTTCAACCAAGCAACGTGCCTCTCAGCTTTTCTGAATAAGTAAGATTTAAGCGCCTACTTTGATTACGGGGTTGGCATTTGTATTCCGACTACGACGAAGCAAAGCATACTGGCACGTTGCAAGCACCTTCACGGAACGTGTCCTCCATTAAACAGGACCTCCTACTCTTATACAGCTAAGGGGCAAGTAGCAAACTACAGTAATTAACAGCAACAGAAGGGTGTGACGCCACTGCCAACATATTCCTCTATTTCCCAAATGAGTTCTGAAATGAGAGCGACTGTTTTCTTCTGCGACGTGACAATGGTAGATGGTAGATTTGGCAGATTTTTGCGAACGCACCGGAGGAATGTGGTGTCTCCGTCGGTAGGGCTGAGGAGTCATGATACAAAACTCTTCTGCATTAAATATACAGATAGCTCGTAATTACAAAACAAATGATAAATTTTTCAAAAATTATAAGGCGTTAACAACCCAGAAGAAGGCAATTTCCATAGCCTTCAGCGTTAGAAACTCAAATCATTTCTAGAATATTAATTTAGTTTTGTAAAAGAACATCAAGATTTGTGTTAAATTTATAATCTTGCCGCTCTAACTACTGAGTAGGGTATCTTCTGTGAAACTGCTATAAACCTTTGGTTTCAATTGTTTATTTAACTTGTGTCTTCTATATCGCGTCTTTCATACAGTGCAATATTTAAGTGTCAGAATAACGATACAGACCAGAGCACAAACTGAATATCACTAAATGGCATTATATATTCGATATATTTTACCTAAATTATCCAAACAAATTGGTATTAAATTAGGCAACAAGGAATTTCCTCAAGAGTCCACAGTTACTACGATACAGACGTGTTACAAAATTTAAGCTACTTAAAATTACATAATTACATAATTTCCCATTAAACATTCGCCATTTTGAGATATATTTAAAACATAACTCTAGACTGAACCGTGACAAACATTTACCAAATATCTTCAGCATCACAACAAAATTAAGCAATGAGCCAACTGACCCGTTCCGTTCCCATTAGGATTGCTGCTGATCTTTTCATCGCATTATACGTCCTCCTACGCTTCTTCTGCTTCGTGTAGTGAAATATAATCTAATTTTAGAATTTGCCTGTCATGACATCTTGAATAATGAGATAAAGTAGCTAATTTTACGTCACGTCCCAGTGAAAGTATCTTTACTTCGAATCCAAAATACAAGCAAAATATTTACATTATATAAACACCTCAAATTGAAGTGTACTGTTTGACGAATTATCATCTACACAACGCGTATCAAAGCAATGACAGCTCTGGCAGAGTGGCGAGTGTCCTACGGCCTGGACACCTGGGAAATCGAATTTTCTTTTGTTCGAAACGTCCGTAACTCATGTTGGGTTCACCCAGCTTGCTGTCCAATAGGCAGTGTGTTTTCATATCGTGATACTTTCTGAAGTGCTGAGTGATTCGTATAGAACGCCCTGGTTGTTGAGGCCTACGATTTCGTAAGGCTTGCACAGAATGCAATGAAACTACGGTGACACATACACGAACTCATGGTGAACTGGATGACTTTACACCCTTCTTTCATTCGATCAGTCGTTCAAGAATTACAGGCAAAACCCACTCGGACGCTTTCTATGAATCACCCTGTACAGGAAAAATTTAGTCACCCACAAAAACCAAATGCCAATATTGACACTACCAAACGCCACTAAGACACCCTACCATTCACGCTGCATGCCGGCACGATCTTCATTAGCTGTATCTCCAGTGTTATATGAGTTCACCTCTTCGGCCTTCGAACAGGCATCACTAGCTCCATCCATCCATTTATACATCTCCATCTCATTTCTCCTTAACCATCTCATACATACAAAAACCACACCATCGCATACCTTCCTTCTTGTCATTTTTCTCCGTATTCTTCTTCCATCCGTTACATTTATCATCACATTATTCCACACTGTAGTCCGTTCTTCTATTCCGATGAAGTCTGGGCGGCGCTGCATGTGTAGTAACCACGACACGAGCTGAACAACCGAGGAATCGTTGTTCGATTCTAGACAGGAGCAAGAGATTTTCTCTTCTTCTGACAGGCTCTGGGAACCAACTGGCCGGCTATTAAAAAGACACGAAGGGCGCTTTTTCTATGTAAACAGCGGCCTGGGCGTGAAGTTGATTCTTCACGCCCATCTAGTGCCGAGGATAAAAATGACTGCAGCTATACCTCTGCCTACCCAATACGTCTTCACAGAGTGACAGGAAAAAAATTTAACTACGTGCCCTCTTTTTTAACTTTCTTTGGAAGCCCTCATATCATCTAATAGAGTAAGTGCACCTTGTAAACACACGTTCAAAAAATACATTCCTGAAAGAGACATCTCATGTATATTCAGTTAATTGCACCGCTTGGAACAAATAAGTTGATAGCGAAGGAAAAGTTAATCACTCAAAGGAGAGAAGTGGTACAGTACAAGTGGGCATTTAAAACACTGGCACTACTTTTCTTTAGGCTCTTACGAAAGTACATTACGGAAATCAACAGGTGATACTGCATTTTAAATTTTTCTTCGGACGAAGACAAACCGATGGCCTCTCACAGCGATGTCTACCCATACTACAGGTTGTAACATTTGAAATTCTGCAGTCCGCCCAGTTTGGGTATTTGCATGTGTTCCGTATGATTCTCACAATAACCAGTGATTATTTCCCTAAACGCCATTAACTGACTGGTATTTATACTGAAGTGGACTTCAGTCTCTCTGAGCTACGAACTAATTCCTATTATTATTTATGTAGACGTACAGGATAAAACAATGTAGGAAATGTACGTGTAAAGTAAAATGTTTGCTTTTTCGCGTAACCATTGTTGCAGCGGAAGCACAACAATGCATGCTGTGTGTCGTTGAGCTACACGACACGGTCAACTACACAACAATATTGAGTTTTGCACAAAAATGTGTGTACGTAAAATTTATGTCGCCAGCAACAATGAAACGTATATAGGTCTTCATGTAAAATGTCTGATGTTGCATTAAAAAAAAAGCATGCCGTTTCCTCACAGCCTTACTCAGTCGTACAGTTCGACTAAACAGATCGCACTGACAGTTACGTCGTTGTGCAGTTTCTCATATTGCTAAGCGTTTCCGTAAAATATTGTAAGATATCGGACGGAATTATTCAACTACGAAGCTAAGTAGGAACTATTATAAACGTGTGTCTGCATTTTCTCCGTAATTATTTGGCATCCAAAGCGCATGCGCCGCATTATATGTCATCTGTGGCCCCTGTGGTTGTACCATATTTTTCCACCTTATCTCATAAACGACAAGATTTTCGGAAAAACGTTATTGAAAATAAAATGTGCGTTTTGATTTCCTCTACAACTTTTGTCTGAATTTCTCCTTCCAAGAAGAACTGAAAGAGCTCTTATGACAACTGCGCATGTCTGCGCGTAAAGTGCCCACTATGCTTGTCAGATTTTAATTAAACTTGGATTTCTTCGATAGATATTCGAGAAATATTCAAATATCAAATTTCATAAAAATCCGTCCAGTGGGAGCCTAGTTGTTCCATGCGAACTGACAGACGGACGGACGGACAGACAGACATGACGACCGGCCAAATCGATCAAGGTTTGTCATGATACATACCCAAAATCAATGTAAGATTGCACGCTTCTCCTGCAGCCCTCCCAATATCAGTTTCAATTTCCGGTCCAAAGCAGCCCTATCATCCTTATATAAATTTCGTCAAAATGAAGCCCCCCATAATTCAAAATTCATAATTCAGCCCAAATGACCAACTTTTTCTACGGCTACATATCCCCACAGTCTAGTGAAGGACTGGGGTGAAAGCGTGAGTGAATTAATGATTGGGAAAAAACAATTACAAGAAACTACACGCAGTACTCTCTTACTTGGGTGTTTTACCTTTTGTACATGTTGTATTCTAATTTGTCTCGTGTGTATTGTTGCTAGTTTTAAGTTGTCTTGTGTGTAATTGTTGTTGGTTTGCCGTGTGTATTGTTGTAGTTGTCTTGTGTGTAATGTTGTCGTCTTATGTTTATTTGTTGTACTGTGTGTGTATTGCTGTTTTTTACTTTAGCTGCCGGACTGCTGTCTAGAAGTCAGTATTCGGAAGGTCCTGTGACCGGCCACCTCGACACAGGTTTTCTGGTTTCCCCGTGCCTAAAAGCAGATGTTGAGATGGTTTCCAATATTCCAAGTTGCCACTACATGCTTTTCATGTAGCCCTCCCAACTTAAATTTAGTAGTAACCAATTTCATATTTTGTATACATGTAAAATAATCACTGCCACAGGGTGACAAACCACTTGCAGTAAATTATTATTATTATTATTTCATATCACCGTATATCCAGTCTACTTTTACGTAAGGTCGAGCGGGAACTAACTGTAAACTTCCGCAGAAGCACATATTTTCTTTCCCCATTTAAAAAAAAAAGTAGTTCCTCACATTACAGCCATTACTTCCACTTTTCTTCATATTTTCTTTTTTATTAGTGTCTAGTTTTCAAATGTTTGTATGCTGTCATTTACACTATCCAACGTTTAGCGAATGACATTGTTTCTTTGTCGGGATATTTGTCTATCAGTATTTCGTTTCCATGAAACCAAAATAACAATTCCAGATAAAACTGATAGTAGCACCTGCTTGCAGCATTAAGCGGTAATAAAGTATATGTGTAAGTCTGTAGGAAGTTCTACTGTGTCAGCCACTGCCAGATAAATATTATCTCTTGATTGCGCAGTAAAACTTCTTATTCATTCAAGTTATCTGAAGGAGAACACATTCAGTGTTATAAAAGCTTAATGTGAGTTTAAAGGATAAAATAAAAATAAACAGCGACCAAATGGTAATGAAGAGAAGAGCAGGGCATCTTTGCCGAAAGGAAGGATCCTCTAGACTATTTTGTTACACTTGTAACCAGCTGTCTGCATACGACTGTCCTTGTTCAAACAGTGTACAATCCGTGAAATTGTGAAGCCAAACGTAAGAGCTGTCTGTAAAAACTGTAACTGTTCACGGAAACTGCCAATTTTTTCCTTAGAATTTTCAACAGGAATTCCAGCAGTTGAAATGTATGGCGTGCTATTTCCTTAAAGAAATCCCACTTCTGGTACACCGTAAAGTTCTCTAAATTTTAACATTAATACATGTAATCTCGCAGCACTGGGGACTTCGATTCAGTGGCCCGTATAATCAAAAGATACGATCTCCAAAGCAAACAGTGAGTCTGCTGAATATCAACCAAAACCATTAAACATTTTAACGACATGGATTTACGGTTTGAGGAACTCGATTGCAGGCCTGTGCTAATCAAGGAATGTAAAATTACGTAACATACTTATATTATAACTTTCTGTCAACTACTGAGGTAATGGGAGTGATATGGGGTTGAAAATTGTTACTATCATTACTAATTAATTATATATTCATAATTATGTGTAATTTTCCCCCCTTTCTTATTACCTTTGGCTTCTAACTGTATTGCGGGTTCGGATATCATAGGATGTATAACGACTCACCACGGATTGAATTGTTCAAGGTACAAACCCCTTTGGGGGCAACAGATTTTCTCTTCTTCTCCTCTGTATAGAATAGCCCCGGAGCCCACCCAGCCTCCTTTACAAGGGACACCGCAACTCTTTCCCGGGGGTAAAACGGCCGGGGCCTGACGCTGAGCCCTCCACCTCCATCTAGCGCCGAGGTTAAGAATAAGTGGAATTATAATTCTACTCCCCTTTTGTGCCTTCATTTCACCTTACGGGGAGACATTTACCTTTGATTAAATCAACTGTAATAATTCTGATTTTCCTTTCATTTTGACACTAGCTTAGCTCTTGTTTTGTTTGTATTTTTCGTCTCATTTTACCTGTACTAACTGTAATTAGCCATTAGGCTGTTAACTCAGCACGTAAATAAATAAAAAATTTAACTGAACTGAACTGTTTATGTGAATGACAAAGAGGACGATACAGGAAATGTAGAAGCGGTGAGCATTTTAGAGTAAAAGCTGCCATTACCCTGTATTGATTCAAAGACAACTGTTGAAATATGAGTTGTCGAAGCCAGGAAGTCCAACATTCCCTTCCACCTCTTTCTGTGACCTCAGTAGAAGCTACAGGAGTCTTCATCACCTTCAGTCTCAGCGACGTCAGTTTACTCTGAGAAGACAAACTGTCTCCAAACCAGTGAAACAAGAATCTTCTTTGTCACGGAACTACAACCCAGAACGCTTCAGAGGATCCCATAAATGCTTGGTGTTTGTGCTGTTCATGGAACGATACATCCTTGTGCTGTGAGCACATGAATGGCCTTCCATTTGACAGGAGTTTATCTTCCAACAGGAGCATGGGAATGGGACAAGAAGCGGGGCGGCTAGGCAGAAACTTAGCCTTTACACAGAAATAAATTCACGAAACAGACTCTGTTTTAACACATAGAGTTGCCTAGTGAGCTAAATAAAACACCGCTAAACCGTTTAAGGAACAGTGGTGATTGCGTTTGCCAGCTGCTGTAACATTAACGACTGGGCAGATAGTGTTCCGTACGATTCTCCACAAAACTGCGATGTATCCCTAAACTACACTAACCGTTTGGTCTTCCTAACGGACACAGACTGTGTTCCATGTGATGCAGGAACTGAATTGTTGTATATTTAGTGGTATTTTAAACTTTAAAGAGTTAACACAATATAAACATCTGTTATATAAAATTATACAGAATTAACGTTCAGAGGACCGTGCATCGTGATATATTCTTATAATAAAACCAAGTAGATGCACTAATTTCTCAAATTTATTTTTGGAATAAAACTCTACATGTTTCGGACAGTTCCTCTGTACATCATCAGGAGTTTTTCACTGTACACATAGTAATGGTATATGTCATACAGGTGAAAAACTCCTGATGATGGACAGAGGAATAGTCCGAAACATGTAGAGTTTTATTCCAAAACTAAATTTGAGAAATTAGTGCATCTTACTTACTTACTTACTCCAAGGTGCAGAGTCCTTATTGAGAAGCTAACTAGTTTGCAGCTAGTCAAGAAATTCCCCCATTTTATGAAAACCGAAGGTTCATTACCGCACTCACAAGCGTCCGCCACCTATCCCTATCCAGGGCCAGCCCAATCCAGTCCAAATACCCACATCCCACCTCCTGAAGATCCATCCTAATACTATCCACCCATCTACGCCTAGGTCTCCCCAGTGGTCTCATTCCCTCCGGTTTCCCCACCAAGACCCTATATGCCCCCCCCCCACTCTCCTCACCCATAAGCGCCACATGCTCAGCCCATCTCATTCTTCTCGATTTTATCACCCGCACAATATTGGGTGAGGAGTACAGATCATTTAGCTCCTCGTTATGCAATCTCCTCCATTCCCCGTCAAATTAGTGCATCCAGTTGGTTTTATTACAAGAAACTTATATAGGTCTGCAGACCGGAGTACGTACTAAAAAAATACTTCTTGCGCAATGAACAGAATCCCACAATTTATGGAACCCGAACGTTAGTACCAGCCTTCAAACAGCCCCTTATTGAACTGCATCCCGAGCGTGATGGAAGGAAGGCCCCATTTTGCGTTTGTTTAACATCGCATTCATAACAGCCACTTCCATCCGCAATTTATAACGCTTGCATAGATACTATACCACAAATTATTATTATTATTATTATTATCATCATTTATTTATTTATTTAGCCAACTAGTGTTTTAATTTAACTCATTAGTCCAATTTTTGTCGAATATTTTGTTCTTTTGTTTGTGTTTGTTTATTTTTGTGTAATTTGTGTTGTTTTATTTTGTGCTAGTTTTTTAATTGGCCATTGTGCTGTTAAGAAAGAACTTTAATAAGTGATAACTGTAATTTAATTGAACTGAATCATTATCATCATATTTAAGTCCCTTCTTACACGCTTTTTCTCCCTGGTACCTCCCCTTTTGAAACAGCAGCGTTCCCCACCGCTCAAGTTTCAAGTTGCGCGCTGTAGTACTTTCCATATTACGCGTGACGTTCCAAGCAAAACAGTATTTTTAGTGAATCTACTTCACGTTTTCATTGTACGGCTTTCAATTTTTCTTTAAAACTTTTGTTACTATTCCAGTGGCCCCAGTTATTAACTTATAATCACACATTTTGCGTTCCACATACGTTGCGTCTCTCTCTCTCTCTCTCTCTCTCTCCCCCCTCTCCCTATATATATATATTTTTTTCTATTTACTTTCTTTCCTGCTGCCTTTACGTGATATTCGTGTTCTCTGGTATTTCCGTATTTATTAGTATGCACGTTTTATCTATTTTGTTTTTAGGCACATTCTCAAAATTGCGAAAAGTGACTATTAGCTTCGTCGCGTCTTTCCGTTTGTCCGCCTGTCCGTTCGTCCGTCCGTCCGCGTGGAACAACTCGGCTCCTACTGGACGGATTTTCATGAAATTTCATATTTGAGTTTCTAAATTCTGTCAAGAAAATTCAAGTATCATTAAAATCGGACAAGAATAAAGGTTACTTTACATGAATACCAATATACATTTTTTAACACATCGTGCTCATTTCTTCTTAGAAAGATAAATGTTTCAGGCAAATGTTGAACAGAAAATCAAAACACATTTTGTATTCAGTAAGTGTCGAAAACTGTGCAGTTTATGAGCTAATGTTGAAAAATATTGTAGTGCGGGGCAAGCCGCAGATGACAAAATGGCGCATTCGAATTTCATGCTGGATACCTAAGGCTACTAAAACACACACACACTCAGGCTGTATAATATTCATTGCCTTTCCACTGCAACAATGGCTGCACGAACGCGCCTCTCTGTTAATTTACACCTACATTGCCTGGCTTGTTAGATATTAGATCTGCCTGTTTGTTATAAATTCTCTATTTCTGTGTACCCCTTGATCCCATAATACTGTTACATCTTCATGTTCACATACTGACGTGTGTGTATGTGTGTGCGCGCCATTTTTCGGTCGTTTCGATGTCTAGTGCTCTGCGTGCTGAATAATGTAAGTGTGCACCGACATTCACAAGAGACAAACATCCATGCCACTGGCGGGATTCGAACCCACAATCCCGGCAAACGAGCGGCTGCAGACCCACGCATTAGACAGCACGGCCGCTGGGATCGGCCCCCAAATATATTTCCTTTAAAAAAAAAAGCATACTGCCCCACAGTCTATTGGCAAATTCGTGTCAACACACAGCAGTATGTGGCCCCAGTTTCACGCCTCACGATTTTTTACGTGGGGCATTTCGTAATTAGAATTAGTGGGAAAATAAAATTAAGCCATTTTGGTAGCATCTAATGACCTAAAGCTCATACAACCTTTCGTCAAAATTGGTCATAGGTTCAAAAACTGAAACGAGGAATAACAAAAACAGACTGAGAGCACAGTGACTCCACATGCTTACTTTTTTCCCCCGGCTTGGGAAGAACTGTGAAAATGAATGTTAAACATCGACAGATAATCGGTCTTCTTAAAACATACATGCAGGCCTGCAGAGGGGCGTAACACTATGTAGTTACCTGTGGTCAATAACTGCTCTGAAGCACTATAGTATGGAAGGTAAATGTCATTCCTTGCAGCTACGTGATACCATCTTAATTAACACGGTAATCAAAACTACACTTAGTTCTTCAGAACGTGTTTCATTTGCACGTTGCCCAGCAGTTTATTGAAGCGCTCTAGCATAAATAATTCTCGGCATTGTTAGTTAATTTCTATCCCTTCATCACCCATAGAATCACGTACATGAACTTTCATCCTGCACAGGCCACTTCCTCCGTTAATTTCCGTTGAATAAGCAGAGCGTGGGAGAGATGAAACATCATGCTGAGCGACTGTTAGAAGACAATAACTCTGTTCCAATAAGTCCCTTACAGACAATCTTCGTATCAAATACACATTTGGTATTGCAGAAATACTGATACGGGATTTAATAAACTTCGACGACGTGGGAAAGATATGTATAACATTGAACACGCTTGTACGATATCATATATAGCAATTTAATAATCTGGTACAGCACTGAGAAAGCTGATCCAACACGTACAAAACTGGTACAGTAAAACAGTACAAAATGCGTGAAACTAAATAAGAGGGTCTGACTGATCAAAGAACAAACTTGTCTTCAGCTTAATGAAATTTTCTCCTGCAGACAACCGCGTCAGGATGTGAAGGTTTTCCCACGATTCGGGAACAATCTCCGTCCCCATCTTCAGGGTGTGCTGGTGATTTGGTAGTATCTAGGTGTCCAACCCCCTGTTCGGCCGGTCGCGAAGTAGAATGCCACCCCTCGACCTCGCGACCGGCCGAACGGAGGGTTGGGCACCTAGATTTTAGTTTTTGTACTACCAAACCACCAACACACCCTGAAGATGGGGACGGAGTTAGTTCTCGAATCGTCGGAAAACCTTCACATCCTGACGCGGCTGTCTGCCAGAGAAAATTTCATTGAATTCTGTCGCCGCGAAAGCTTCAAGACTTCTCTTCAGCTGTTACAAAGCCATGATAAGTTTGTATGCAAGAGTGTGTCTTATCTTCATTCAGCCAAAAGAGTGTGCTAAGCTTAAATAATAGTGTGAAGTTATCAAGCATTCACTAAACTGCGTGCCGCATGGTGCAGCCTATAATTACAGTGAACCATGTATACTGCTGCTTTGTATGCACGGACAGCAAAACGGGAGAATAAAGAAGTAACTTTCTTTCCCCTTATAATTTTCGCAGAAACAAAAGAACATTTCTTACTTGGCAATTTGTCCTCTGAATGTAACTCAAACCATTTACTTCCCTTCTAAGAAATAACTAAATGTGTCACCTAAAGTTTTTTTTTTATTATGGAAATTAAAACACGCGGTATTTTCTGCAGGAAATTTAGCGGTCCTTTCACCTTGAGCCACACATCGCACATTTTCAGCAGCCCTTACTGTTAAATCAGAAGCCGCGTGCTCAGGACTATAAACGTCAATTCTGCAATTGCTCTTCGCTCTTATAATTTTCCACTGTTTTCAGTCTAATTCCATGCCTTAAAGGCAGAGACGTTTGTCTACGTGACTCAGCCGTCCATTCCATCGTTCGAAGATAACCGATTTTGGCAGCACGTGAAATTGATGTTACACAAGTGGGGTACACCGTAACGTCATCGTCAGTAATTTTGTGAAATCAAGAGTAGTAATAGTAGTAGTAACAGCTGCAGCAGCACTATAATAACAACAATAATAATAACACAAGAGTTTGTGTATAGAGATACAACGAATGTGGAACCTGAAATGTACGATTATACCAGTAATAATTGGAGCCACTGGAATAGTAAGGAAAAATTTGGGAACTGTACCAGGAAAACATTCGATAGATTCACTACAAAAGACAGCTATACTTGGAACATCACACATAATACGGAAAGTACTGCAGTGTGAAGCTTGAAGCCTGAGCGGTGGGGATCACCGCTG
>Ga0131853_10003254_pt1 | contig 29169 bp, 28 predicted proteins | sample TergutLab28metaG_FD_92764 | JGI IMG/M metagenome (GOLD analysis project Ga0131853, IMG submission 92764) | Labiotermes labralis P1 segment gut microbial communities from Petit-Saut dam, French Guiana - Lab288 P1 (version 2) (version 2) | ecosystem: Host-associated > Arthropoda: Insects >... | reverse complement strand
CCAAAGGGGAACAAGTAGGCAGCACGTCTCATTATAATTGTGATATAACAAAGGGTGATAATTCTGGGCTGCATAGGGCAGTAATCACATTCAATACTCATAAGGAGTGTATGCTTGAGTGCAATTATCAACAATCAAGGTGTTAATAATATCAGTTGAACGAACAGTATTAAATGAACTTGCGTGTGCAATATAATACTACATTACATAACAGTACATTCACACTACATAATAAGGCAGAACCAGCTTGAAAGCTTTAGTTAATTTATATACCTTAAAGCTCAAATTTATACCCAAAACCAAATAAGTGTGGAAATAAGGGAAAGAATAAAAGCTGGAAACAAATATTTGTATGCACATAAAAAAATATTATCAAGCAAACATTTAAAGTAAAATAGTAAAATTCAAATATACAAAACCAAAATACGACCCAAGTTAAAATATGGGTTTGAAACCTGGTTGCTCACCATGTCAGACGAGAATTAATTAAAGATTTTTGAAAGGAAAATTTTAAGAAAAATCTATGAGCCATCGCAAAATCCAGATGGAACATGGAGAATCAAAACAAATGATGAGTTGAGTCAGAGGATGGAAGAAGAGTGTATAATAAAATTTATAAAATCACAAAAACTGAGATGGGTAGCCCATGTAATGGGAATGCCTAAGCCGAAAATTACTAGAGAAATAATGGAATGGAAGCAATAAAAAAACAAGACTAGTAAGGAGAATAAGTTTAAGTTGGATGGACCATGTGGAACAAGATATAAGGTGAATGAAAATTACAGGTTGGATGGTGAAGTTTGAGGAGAGAAAATTAAGAAATAGATTTGTCGAACAGACCATGACACATCCTGTGTTGTTGAGTGAAAAGAAAATAAGAAGAAGAAGAAGAAAAAGGAAAAGAAAAATTAGTCTCAGGTGTTCGATTGATTTATTAATACTTCTAGCATTTTGTGAAGATTTTGGTAAAGATTCTGTAGGAGCCTGCGTACTTTTTCGTCTATATATTAATTTAGATGCTGCCTCATAACCTTATAATGATGTTCGCCTTCCAGATTTAGTTAGTACAACCGTTGAATGATGTGTTGTTACTTGCGATAGAGGAAATTAATTTCTTGGTTTATTTTTTTCCGATGGCGTTCGCTGATTTTTTCTTGTCCAGAGGATTTTTTCCATTATTCCTGATGTTGACGTTGTTTGGCTTTAGTTGTTTTGCTCTGCACATCTTGTTGTACCCTACTGCCACATTTGCATTTATTAAATTTAGATTTGTGCTTATAACTTTGTTGTTGATTCTTGATTGTTTGGCATTACCTATTTTCGTTCTTATAACTGCATGTTTTTAAGTCACTCAATATTTTTACTATGCACTGCATTTATATATATATATATATATATATATATATATATATATATATATATAAAATCTACACTTTGAAACACTGAAACATTAAAAATAATACGATATATTTCGGTCCTAGGACCATCATCAAGGAGGTATAAATCCTTGCCAAATTTACACTATTAAAGTCATACTAATTAGTGTATTCCAGTTGCATTTGTGGCAGGATGCCATGTTTTATTGTTTTGCCAAGAGTGCCCTGTTATTGATGTGCGTTCAGTGTTTCGTGGCGTGATACTGGCAGCAAGATATGTGGAAGGATTTTCGTTGTGTTTATAAGGTCATAGAGGCAGTTGGTGTCGCTGACGTGTTATTCCGTGATTAATAATCTTTGCTGGTTGAATGTTTGGATATATAAGGCTTCACAACTGTTCATATAATTACCTTATGAGAATGATTTTAGTAGTTTTATTGTGTCAATTTTTGGTCCATATTCGTGTATATTTTCCAGGATATGCCATGGGTAGGCAGTCTGTGTGTTGTTAGTTCTTAAATATCTCGCATTTTCCGTATGCCTTACGTTTATGGATCTCCGTCATTGTCCAACATACACGTTATTACATGTGTTACATTTTATTCTGTATATTCCTCTGTGTTTTTAATTATTAATCCGTTTTTAGCTGATTGATTTTGGATGGTGTTTGTTGCACCAAATGCAATATTCAGATTACAATGTTTAAACAGGTTAGTGGTACATATAAATATAGGCCTGAATAAGTGAATATTATCCAATTTTATGGTGATCTATTACGAGGATACGTTGGTAATTTGTTGTTTGTGTGTCAGTTCTTTTCTGAGATAATATATATGTTTGTGACATCCATTATTAATGTTATGGCAATTATTTTTTTCCATTTTTCTGTTTCAATTTCTTATGTAATGGGGGCGTTATGATCCTTTTTCTATAGAATCTGAATGCTGCAATTTTGTGCTCATATGGATGGTTAGAGGAAAATTGGTTTCTTGTACAAGTACATGTAGATTTCCTGCAGATACTTATATCCATGTTGTTATTATTTCTAATGAAGTTGAAGGATAGTTAAATCATTATATTACTGTCCTCAGTAAATGTATTAAATTGAAGGAATTCTACTCTCTTATTGATTACTTGTAGAATTATACCGTCTTTTATTTTATTTTTGTCGCATATTATTAAAACATTGTTCACATATAACTAATAATATATTTTTTCCTTAATATCCAGCGATAGTTTCACGTATGTTTCTTCTAATTACTGTAATTAAAATTCTGCCATTGTACTTCAAATTTGGGATTCCATTGCTACTCATTTTTCTAGTTGGAAAAATTTATCATTTTTTGAATTTAATTTCATTTCAAGATTGTTTGAAGCGTATGTAATGTTTGTTCCATTAGTTCCATGTAACTGATATTTTTGTTTAGCCAAAATTTTGCCGCGTGTACGATATCTATTTTTGGTAATTTGACATATAATTCTTTCATGTACAGATTGATTATTCTCATTTGTTCGTTAATTTGGATTCTTTATAGTACTTCTGCAATATCTTGTGAGTTATTTGTAATATAAATATATATATATATATCGTTGGCAAATTATATTATATAGTTTTTGTATAAGTGCTTTGCTATTTTGTATGATGGGCTTGTTTGTTGTTAATTACCAAGCTAATTGTTTCGTTATCCTTGTGGGTTAATGTGTATATATTAAGTTTTTGAGCCATCGGTTTTAGTTTTGTTGGTTTATTGTACTTTTTTTTCTGCTAGTAAGTCGCATCTTTGGATTGTTTGTTGGATTTGTCTTTGGTATATATTGTTCGGGTCTTTGTTTACGTTTTTTATATTAATGCCCGGTACAAAATTATCAACCTTCTTTATCAGGGTCTTTCTATCGATTATTGCCATTGCTTTGCCTTTGTTAGCTTTTACATTTGTTAAATTATTGTACATTTTTTAAATTTATTTCTATTGAATTGGTATTTGTTATGTAGTGTATTATGTTTATTATTCATCATGATGTTTTTGAATTGCTTGGTGGCCAGGTACCCATACGTTCTTTGTATTTTAGTTCCTAAATATCTTATAGCATTTTCAGTGTCTATTATTAACTCAAAATTGTATTGTTTTGTTTCTAGTCCTATTGAATAATTAGGGGCTAATTTTAACATTTGAATCTGTGCTCGTATGAATTTCATTTTGTTTAAGTTGCTCATACGCAGTTCGATTTTGGAATTATTCCCATTATTATTATAATTTGTGTTTATAAAATTAAAATAATACAAATTTTACTAATGGAAATCCCAAGCAAATTGATGAAACTAATCTAATTGACAGTGGAAATTACACGAGCATTAGTTGAAAGTGGTCATGGAAAGAAAGAATAGGTACATACCAATAAGTAAAAGGAGAAGTTGGTTCGGTTTCAAAATTGTTGTTTAATTTATTCTTAAAAAAATTCGACATCAGAGGTAACATAAGTACAAAATGAACACAACTATGTGCATAGGCGTATGATTTGTTATTTATAGCTAGAACACCGAACACCGTAGTTGAGAAATTTCTAACATTGGAAAAAGAATCAAGAAATGCTGGATTAATTGTAAACAAATAAAATATTAAATATATGAAGACGGCCACAGAGAATGGAAAACTAAATCAACAGTATATAATAGGACAGAACCATCTTGAAAACATTAATGAATTTATAAATCTTGGAGCTGATATCCATACGCAAATCCAAATAAGTTAGGAAATAAGAAATAATACAAGCTGGAATTAGATATATTTATGCACATTAAAATTTATGAAACAAATTTTTAAATTAAAATATTGAAATTCAAACATAAAAAACCATAACACGACACACTACCATATGGGTGTGAAACCTGGATGCCTATATCAATAACGATAATTAATTAATGATTTTTAAAGGGAAAATAAAAAAATTTTATTCCCGCCCAAAATTCAAATGGAAAATAGAGAATTAAAACAAATTATGAATTGAGACAGAGGATGAAAGAAGGGTGTATAATAAAATTTATCAGTTCAAAAAGACTGAGATGGGTAGCCCTTGAAATAGGAATGGCTAACACGAAAACAACTAGAAAAATAATGGAATGGAAGCAATAAGAAACAAGACCAGTAAGAAGAACAAGGTTAATTTGAATGGACCACTTGGAAGAAGATCTCAGGAGGATGAAAATTACTGGCTGGAGGGTGAAGATTGTGGATAGAAAAGTAAGGAATAGAAATGTCGAACTGACTAAGACACACCCAGGTTTGTAGAGTAAAAAGGAGAAGAAGAAAAAAAGAAGGAATAGAAAAATAAGTAATTATTGTTTGGTGTTCGATTGATTTATTAACACATCTAGTTTTGTTAAGCTTCTTGTACAGAATGTTTATGAACCTGCGTATTTTTTCTTCTATATCTTATTTTTCATGCTGCCTCATACCCGTGTATTGATGATCGCCATCTAGATGTTGTTAGTACAGCCGTTGAGTGACGTGTCTTTACTAGAGATACAGGAAATTCAATTATTGGTTTATTCTGCATCTGATGGCGTTCGTTGAATTTTTCTTGTCCTGAGGAATTTTTCCCTTATTCCTGATATTGACATAATTTGGCTTTAGTTGTTTTGCTCTGCACTTCTTGTTGAACCACACTGACACATTTGAATTAATAACTTTCGATTGGTATTTTTATAGTTGTTGTTCACTCTTGATTTTTGTGCATTATCTCTTATCGTTCTTATAACGTGCATGTTGTTATATCACACAATTTTGTTTAACAAAACTGCACTTTTATAAATTTATAAAATTTACACCTTAAAGCATTAAAATCTATCCGACATGTTTCGGTCCTATGACTATCATCAGAGAGCTATATCGTCCTAGCTAAATTTACACTATTAAATGTCATATTAATTTGTGTAATCCAGTCGGATTTGTGGCAGCAAGCCGTGTCGTGTTGTTTTGCCAAGTCTGCCCTGTTATGGATGTGCGTTCCGTGTTTCTTTGCGTGATAGCTGCAGCAAATTATGTGGAAGAATTTTCGTTGTGTTCATATGTACATAGAAGCTATCAGTGTCGCTGAATTGTTGTTTCGTGATTAATATTCTGTGCTGCTGGAATGCTTGGATACAAAAGTTTTCCCAACAGTTCATATATTTGCCTTATGTGCATGACTTTTGTAGTTTAATGTGTCAATTATTAGTCCATATTCGTGTCTATTTTTCAGGATATATCATGGGAAGACAAACTGTGATTTGTAAGTTCCTAAATATCTCGCATTTTCCGTATGCCTTACGTTTATGGATCTCCGTGATTGTCTAACATACAAGTTATTAAATGTGTTACATTTTAGTCTGTATATTCAAATGTGTTTTTTTTATTATTAATCCGTTTTTAGCTAGTTGTTTTGGACGGATTTGGTTGTACTAAATGCAATATTCAGATTACAATGTTTAAACAGGTAAATGGTACATATTATTATTGGTCTGAATAAGTGAATATTACCATTTTTGTGGTAATTACGGAAATATTGATATATTTTTGTTTGTATGTCATTTTTTCTGGGATAATTTATCATATGTACGTGATATTCGTTATTATTTGCTATGGAAAGTATTGTTATCCATTCTTCTGTTTCAATTTCTTATGTGATGGGGGCGTTATGGTCATTTTTCTATAGTATCTGAATTCTGCAATCTTGTGCTCATATTGATGATTAGAGTAAAATTGGATTTTTGTATCAGTACATGTAGTTTTGCTGTAGATACTTATGTCCAAGTTGTTATTATTTGTATAAAATTTGATGTCCAGTTAATTCTTTATATTGGTGTCCGCAGTAGATATTTTAAATTGATGGATTTTTTCTGCCTTATTGATTTCTTGTAGAAATATTTCATTTGTTATTTTTATTTTTCATACATTATTATATTATCCACATAAATCTAATAATATATTATTTCCTTAATATCCAGCCATTGTTTCATGTATGGTTGCTCTATGTACTGTAATTAAAACTACCAGTAATCTTCAAATTTGGAATCCTATTTCTATTGCTATTTTAGTTGGAAAATTTTATCATTGTACTGAAAATAATTTCGTTTCGTGATTGTTTGGAGCATTTGGATTTTTTTTTTACGATTAGTTCCATATCACTGACATTATTTCCTAGCAAACCTTTACCTCCTGTACGATATCTTTCATTGGTAAGTTGACATATACATCTTCCATATCAATATTGATTTTTCTCATTTGTTCATTTATTTGCATTCTTTATAATACTTCTGATGTAACTTGTGAATTCTTCCTTTTATATATGTATGTTTGGCAAAGTAAATTACATTGCAGTTGTATAAGTGCTATGCTCTTTTGTATGATGGGCTTTTGTATTGTTTTTTTACCAGTCTAATTGTTTCGTTTCACATGTGTGTTTATGTGTGTATGTTAAGATTGGAGCCATCGGTTTTAGGCTTGTTAGGTTCTTGTGATTTTTTTCTGCCAGTAAGTTGCATCTTTCTACTTTTTTTTAATTTGTCTTTGGTACTTATCGGTTGTGTCTTTGTTTACTTCTTTTATATTAATTTCCTTTATAAAATTATCAAATTTATTTAGTTTTGTTTTCCTAACGAATATTGCTATTGCTTTGCTTTTGTTACCTTTTAATTTTGTTAAATTAATATTTGGTTGTTTTTTAATTTGTTTATATTGTATTGTTTTCTGTTATGTAGTGTATTATTATTGTTGGTCATCATGATGTGTTTGAATTGTTTGGTTGCCAGGTACTGATAAGTGTTTTGTATTTTGTTCCTAAATGTCTTAAAGCATTTTTAGTGTCTGTTATTAGCTCTTTAATAAATTGTTTTTTTCTAGTCCTATTGCATAATTAGGGCCTAGGGTTAGCTTTTGCATTTGTGCTCGTGTGAATTTCATTTTGGTTATAGTTGATTATACGCAGTTGGAAATTAGATTTATTCCCATTATTATTAAATTTTTTGTTTATGGTAGCAAAAGATTAAACTTTAAAATTAATGGAATTTCGTAGCAAATTGATGTAACTAATCAAGATGACAGTGCTAAACACACGAGCAGTACTTGAAAGATATAATGGAAAGATAGAAAATTTTCATATCAATAAGAGAAAAGGAGAAGTTGATTCTGTTTCAATATTGTTTTGAATTTGTTCTTAGAAAGTGTAATAGGAAAATTAGTCACCAGAAGTAACATAAGTACAAAATTAACACAACTATGTGCGTAAGAGAATAATTTGTTAATTATAGCTAGAACACCAAATACCCTATTTTAGTAATTTCTAACATTGGAAAAATAATAAATAATTTTAAACCAATCGAAGAAAAAATATATATGAAAACAGACGCAGTGATAGGAAAATAAATCAAAAGTATAAAATGGGACAGAACCAGCTTGGAAGCGTTAATAAATTTACATATATTGGAGCTCAAATTAATACTCAAATCAAAATAAGTGATGAAATAAGGAAAGAACACAAGCTGGAAATAGATATTTTTATGCGCATATTTTTTAAAATTAAAATATCCAAATTCAAACACAAAAAACCATAATACAGCACACTTTATCATATAGTTGTGAAACCTGGATGCTTAACTTATCAGACGAAAACAAATTAAAGATTTTTGAAAGGAAAGTTTAAGAAAAATTTATAGGCCATAGGAAAATCCAAATGCAACATGCAGAAATGAAACAAATGATGAGTTGAGAAAGAGTTTGAAAGAAGGGTTTAAAATAAAATTTAAAAAATATCAAATTCTCTGATGTTCAGCCCAAGTAATGGGAATTGCAGACACGAATACTACTAAGAAAATAATGGAATGGAAACAATATAAACAAGACCAGTAAGGAGAACAAGTTTAAAGTGGATGGAACAGGGTGAAAAAGATCAAAGGGTGTTGAAAATTACTGGCTGGACGTTGATGCTTGAGGAGGGAATAGTGAGGAATAGAATTGTCGAACACACTATGTCTCATCCTGTGTTGTTGATTCAAAAGAAGAAGAAAAAAAATAATAATAAGAAGAAGAAGAAGAAGAAGAAAGGAAAGAAGAAGATTATTTTAGGGTTTGGATTGATTTATTAATACATCTAGCTTTTTGTTAAGCTTTTGTAAAGTTTGGTTACATACCTACGTACATTTTCGTCTATATATTATTTTACATGCTGCCTCATACACTTATTTTGATGTTCGCCTTCCACATTCACTTAATACAGCCGTTGAATGAGGTGTTGTTACTTGCGATAAATTAAATTCATTTCTTGGTTTATTCTGAATTTGGTGGCGTTGGTTGATTTTTTCTTGACCTGAGAATTTTTACCATTATTCCTCATGTTGAAGTAATTTGGCTTTTATTATTTTGCTCTGCACATCTTGTTGAAACCTACTGCCACATTTGCATTTAATAATTTTACATGAGTTTTTTCATAGTTGTTGTTGATTCTTGATTGTTGGGCATTAAATTTTCCGTTGTTTTCACGTGCATATTGTTAAGTCACTAATTTTTTTTTCACCAAATACTGTACTTATATAAATTTATAAAATTTACACCACAAAAAATTAAAATTTCTCAGAAATATTTCGGTCCTAGGACCATCATAAGGGTGGTATATCGTCCTTGCTAAATTTACACTATCAAATATCATATTAATTTGAGTATTCCAGTTGGATTTGTGGCAGCATGCCGTGTTGTGTTGTGATATCGCCAGAAAGGTACGTGGAAGTATTTTCGTTTTGTTTATAAGTTCATAAAAGCAGTTGGTGTCGTTGGATTGTTTTTCCGTAATTAATATTCTGTGCTGGTGGAATGCCTGGATATACGTATAAAGTTTCCCAACAGTTCATACTTTTACCTTATGGGCATGATTTTAATAGATGTATTGTCTCAATAATTGGCCCATATTCTTGTCTATTTTGGCAGGATAAGTCATGGGTTTGCAGACTGTAGGTTTGTAGTTCTTAAATATCTCATATTGTCCGTATGCCTTACGTTTACGGATCTCCGTGATTTTTAAACAAACACGTTTTTACATGTGTTACATTTTAGTCTGCATATTCCACTGTGTTTTTTTTATTATAAATCCGTTTTTAGCTAGTTGTTTTTGATGGTGTTCTTTGCACTAAATGCAATATTCATATTGCAAAGTTTAAACAGGTTTGTGTACATATTATTATAGGTCTGAATAAGTGAATATTTCCTATTATTTATGGTGATCTATTACGTGGAAATCTTGGTAATTTTTCGTTTGATTTTCAGTTCTTTTCTGAGATAATTTATGATATGTATGTGATATTCATTATTATTTGCTATGGCAAGTATTGTTTTCCATTCTTCTGTTTCAGTTTGTTATGTGATGTGGGTGTTATGATCCCTTAATCTATAGTATTTGAATGCTACAATCTTGTGCTCCTGTGGATGGTTAGAGGAAAATTGGATTGCTGAATCAGTACATTTAGATTTCCTGTAAGTACTAATGTCGATGTTGTTATTATTTGTAATTAAGTTGAAGGGTAGTTAATTCATTATTTTACTGTCCTCAGTAAACATATTGAAGTGAATAATTTCTGCATTCCTATGATTTCTTTTAGAATTGTACCATCTTTTGTCTAAATTTGTCGTATATTATTATTATATTATTCACTTATAACTAACGATAGAATATTTAATTAATATCCAGGCGTTGTTTCACGTATATTTCCTCTATTGACTGCAATTACAAACTCTGCCATTGTTCTTAGAATTCGGGGTTACATTGCTTTTCGTTTTCTAGTTGCAAAATTTTATCATTTTATTGAAGATAATTTGGTTTCATGATTGTTTGAATCTCATGTAATGTTTGTTCGATTAGTTCCATGTAACTGATTTTTTTGTTCAGCCCAAATTTTGCCACGTTTACGATATATTTAATTGGAAACTTGACGTATGTCTTTCATGTCAAAATTAATTATTCTCATTTCTTCAATCATTTGCATTCTTTATAGTACTTCTGCAAAATTTTTTGAATTTTTTTGTATTTTACATGTGTGGTTGGCAAAGTAATTTATTTAGTTTTTTTAATCGTTTGCTAGTGTTTGTGATGGTCTTGTGTATTGTTTATTAACTGTGAAATTGGTTCGATATCGTTGTGTGTATATGTGTGTATATTATGTTTTGGAGCCATTGGTTTTAATATGGTTAGGTTTTTGTACGTTTGTTTTCTGCCACTAAGTTGCAACTTTCGATTTTTTGTTGGATTTGTCTTTGGCACTTACCGGATGAGTCTTTGTTTACTTCTTTTACATTATTGTCCTTATAAATTTTCAAACTTATTTATTAGGGAGTTTCTATCGAATATTGCTATTGTTTTGTTTGGTAGCATTTAATTTTGTTAAAATATTATTTTGGATGATTTTCAATATGTTATATTGTATTGGTATATGTTACGTATCGTATTATGTTTACTGGTCTTCATGATGTGTTTGAATTGTTTGGTGGCCAGGTACCTATAACTCATTTGTATTTTGGTTCCTAAATGTCCTATAGCATTTTCAGTGTCTATTATTAACTTATTATATATTGTTTTGGTTCTAGTCCTATTGCATAATTATGGCCTAGAGTTGAAGTTTGAATTTGTGCTCGTGTGAATTTCATTTTGTTTAGGTTGATTATACTAATTTGGATTTATTCTCATTATTATTATGTTTTGTGTTTATAGAAACAAAATAATAAAATTTTTAGATATAATGGAAATACCAAGCAAATTGTTCAAACTACTCAAGATGGCAGTGCAAAACACAAAGCAGTAGTTGAAAGAGTTCATGGAAAGATAGAATATATTGATATAAATAAGGGAAAAAAGAAGTTGATTCTGTTTCAACATTTTTGTTTAATTTGTTCTTACAAATTATAATAAGGAGATTAGACACCAGAGGTTACATAAGTACAAAATTATCACAACAATATGCATATGTTATGATTTGTTAATTATAGCTAGAACACAAAATACCCTAGTTGAGAATTTTCTAACATTGGAAAAAAATGAAGAAATACTGGACTAATTGTAAACCAAACAATTATTAATTATTTGAAGAGAGTCAAAGAGAAAGAAAAATAAATAAATGTGTATATAATAGGACAGAACCAGCTTGTAAAACGTCAATGAATTTATATATTTTGGAGCTCAAATTAATATGGAAATCAAAATAGATTAGGAAATAATGAAATATATAAAAGCTGTAAGTAATTATTTTTATGCATATAAAAATATATTATCAAGCAAATATTTAAATTGAAATAAACAATTTCAAATATAAAAAAATAATACGACCAACTTTAATATTCTGGTGTGAAACCTGGTTGCTTACCACGTCAGACGAGAATAAATTAAATATTTTTGAAAGGAAAATATTGAGAAAAATTTTTGTGCCCTCGCAAAATCGAAATGGTTCGTGAAGAAAGAAAACAAATGATGAGTTGAGACAGAGGATGAAAGAAGGGAGTATAATAAAATTTATAAAATCACAAAGACTGTGATGTGTAACCCATGTGTTGAGAAAGTTTAACACAAAATCTAGTAGAAAAATAATGGAATGGAAACAATATAAAACAAGACCATTAAGGAGAACAATGTTAAGTCGAATGGACCACGTGGAAGAAGAACTAAGGGGGATGAAAATATCTGGCTGTAGGGTGAGTTTGAGGATAGTATTTAAGGAATAGAATTGTCGAACTGACTAAGACTCACGCAGGTTTTTAGAGTCAAAAGAAGAAGAAGAAAAAGAAGTAGAAGAAAGGAAAAAAAATTGTTATTTTTGGTTTTCGATTGATTTATTATAACACGTAGCTTTTTGTTTGTTTTGGTACATATTCTCTACGATCCTCGGTATTATTTCATCTATATATTATTTTACACGGTGCCACAAACCCTTATATGATGTTCGCGATTCAGATGTCGTTAGTAGAGCCGTTAAATGAGGTGTTGTTACTTGCGACACGGTAAACATATTTCTTGGTTTATTCTGAATCTGATGGCGTTCGCTGAATTTTTCTTGTCCTGAGGGGTTTTTCCATTATTCCTGATGTTGACGTAGTTTGGCTTTAGTTGTTTTGCGCTGCACATCATGTTGTACCCTACTGCCACATTTGCATTTATTAACTTTAAATTGTTGTTTTTATAGTTGTTCATTCTTGATTGTTTGGCAATACCTATTTTCATTCTTAAAACGTTCATGTTGTTAAGTCACTCAATATTTTTAGCCAAACAATACACATATAAAAATTTACAAAATTTACACATTAAAACATTAAAAACTATACTACATGTTTCGGTCCAAGGACCATGATCAGAAAGGTATATATTCCTTGCTAAATTTACAATATTAAATTCATATTTAGTTTAGTATTCCAGTTGGTATTGTGGCAGCATGCCGTGTTGTGTTGTGTTGCCAACAGTACTCCCTTATGGATGTGCGTTCCGTGTATCTTGGCAGGAAGATACGTGGAAGGATTTTCGTTGTGTTTATAAGTTCAAAGAAGCTTTTGGTGTCGCTCAATTTTTTATTCCGAGATTAATGTCCTATGCAGGTTGAATGCTTGGATATACGTACAAGACTTCCCAACAGTTCATTTTTTTTATCTTATTGACATTACTTTAGTAGTTGTAAATTGCCAATTATTCATGACTTTTTTGCAGGATACATCATCGGTAGGCTAAATGTAGGTTGTTTGTTCCTAAATATCTCACATTTTCCGTATGAATTACATTAATGGATTTCCGTGATTGTGAAACATACACTTTGTTACATGTGTTACATTTTATTCTGTATATTCCTCTGCGTTTTTAATTAATAATCCGTTATTAGCTAGTTGATTTTGAATGGTGTTTGTTGTACTAAATGCAATATTCAGATTACAATGTTTAAACAGGTTAGTGGTACATATTATTATAGGTCTGAATAAGTGAATATTACCAAATTGTTACGCTGATCTATTACGTGGGAAATTTTCAATATTGTTGTTTAAGTGTCAGTCATTTCTGAGATAATTTTTAATATGAATGTTAAATCCATTATTATTTGCATTGGCAAGTATTATTTTCTATCCTTCTGTTTCGATTTATTATGTAATATGGGCGTTATGATCTTTTTGTATAGTATCTGAATCCTGCAAACTTGTACCCTTGTGGATGGTTAGAGGAAAATTGGATTGTTGTAACAGTACATGTAGATATCCTGTAGATTGTTTTGTCCGCGATGTTATTATTTGTAATGAAGTTGAAGAACATCTAAATGGTTATAATGCTGTCCTAAGTAGATAAATTACATTGGAGAGGTTCTTCTGACTTGTTGATTTTATTAGAATTATTCAATTTTCCATTTTATTTTTTCATATATTATTATAATATTATCCACATATATCTAATAATATATTATTTCCTTAACACCCAGCCATTTTTTCACGTATGTTTCCTGTATGTACTCTAATTAAAAGCGGCCATTTTTCTTCTAATTTGGGATAACATTATTTTTCATTTTTCTAGTTGAAAAAATTTATCATTTTACTGAAATTAATTTCATTCTATGATTGTTTGAAGCATATGTATTATTTGTCCAATTATTTTCATGTCACTGATATTTCTGTTTAGCCACAATTTTGCAGCCTGTACGATATCCTTTATTGGTAAGTTGACATATATGTCTTTCATGTCAAAATTGTTTATTCTTATTTGATCATTCATGTTTATTCTTTATAGTACATCTGCAATATCTTGAGGGTTCTTTGTATTCTATATGTGGGGTTGCAAAATAAATTATGCAGTATTTGTATAAGTGCTTTGCTAATTTGTATGATGGGCTTGTGTATTGTTCATTCCCTGTCTAATTTGTTCGTTATCCTTGTGTTTATATGTATATATATTAAGTTTTGTAGCCATCGGGTTTATGTTTTTTAGATTTATGTGCATTTGATTTTCTGACTGTAAGTTGCATTTTTGGATTGTTTATTGGATTTGTCTTTGGTAAACATCGGTTGGGAATTTGTTTAATTCTTTTCTAATATTGTTATGTATGAAATTGTCAAAATTATTTATTAGTGTGTTTCTATTGAATATTACTATTTCTTTGTTTTTGATAGCATTTAATTTTGTCAAATTGTTATTTGGGTTAATTCTCATTCTTTTTATATTGTATTGGTGTCTGTTGGGTAGAGTATTGTGTTTACTGGTCATCATGAAGTGTTTCAATTATTTGGTTGGCAGGTACCGATAAGAGATTTGTATTTTTTTTCCTAAATATATTACAGCGTATTCAGTGTCTATTATTTACTCACTAATATATTGTTGGTTCCAGTCCTATTGCATAATTAGGACCTAGATTTAACTTCTGAATTTGTCCTCGTGTGAATTTCATTTAGGTTAAGCTGATTATCGCAGTTGGATTTCGGATTTATTCCCATTATTTTTATATTTCGTGTTTATAGACGCAAAATTATAGGAACTTTAAAAATAGTGGAAACCCCAAGCAAATTGATGAAACAAATCAAGATGACAGTGCAAAACACAAGAGCAGTAGATGAAAGAGTTTATGGAAAGATAGAAAATTTTCATATCTGTGAAGGAATGGAGAAGTTTATTCTGGTTCCGTATTGTTGTTTAAATTGTTCATAGAAAATAAAATAATAAAATTAGACACCAGAGATAGCATAAGTACAAAATCAACACAACAATATGCACCTGCGTACGATTTGGTAATTGTATTTAGTACACCAAATACAATTTTTGAGAATTTTCTAACATTGGAAAAGAATAAAGAAATGCAGGAATAATTTTAGACCATTCAAAGATTAAATATATGAAGACAGCCACACATTAAAAAAATAAATCAACAGTACACAATTGGACAGAACCAGCTTGAAAGCATCAATGAATTTATAGATCTTGGAGCTCAAATTAATACGAAAATAAAAATAAGTGAGGAAATAAGGAAAAGAAAAAAGCTGGAATTAGATAATTTCAAGCACACAAAAATAAAAAAGAAAATTTTTAAATAACTTAGACAAATTGAAACACAAAAAAAACGTAATAAGACCCACATTAAAATTTGGAGGTGAAACCTGGTTGCTTACCACGTCGGAAGGGGATTAAATAAAGATTTTTAGAAGAAAAATAATAAGAAAAATTTATGTTCCCTCGTAAACTCCAGATGGAACATGGAGATTTAAAACAAATGATGAAATAAGACAGAGGAAGAAATAAGGGATTATAATAAAATTTATAAAATAAAAAAGACTGAGATGGGTGACCCATTTAATGGGAATGGCTAACACCAAAATTACTAGAAATATAATGGTATTTAAGCAAAACAAAACAACAACAAAAAAACAAGCCCGGTAGGAAAAAAGATTAAAATTTCAATGGACCAGTGGGATAATAATCTAAAATGGATAAAAATTACTGGCTGGAAGGTGAAGATTAAGGATAGAAATTGTAATGAATGGAAATGTCGAACTGACTAAGACACAACCTATGTGGGAGAGTCAAAAAAGAAGAAGAAAAATAAATGAATAAAAGAAAAGGTAAAAACAAAAATTATTGTACTTTTCGACCTATTTATTAACAAGTCCAGCTTTTGTTAAGCTTTTGGTACAGAATGTGTACGAGCCTGCGTATTTTTGTCTATAAATTAATTTAAATGCTGCCTAATACCCTTATATTGATATTCGCCATCCAGACTTAATTAGTATAGCTCTTGAATGAGGTGCTGTTCCTTGCGATACAGGAAATTCATATCAAGTTTTTTTTTCAATCTGATGAGGTTCGCTTATTCTTTCTTGTCGTGAGGAATTTTAAAATTTTTTCATGATGTTGTCGTAGTTAAATTTAGGTATTTTGCACTGCACATCTTGCTGAACCCTACTGCCACATTTGCAAATAATTAAATTAGATCGGGATTTAGTATTTGTTGTTGATTTTTGATTGTTGGGCATTACCTATTTCATTTGATATAACGTGGTTGATGTTAAATCACACATTTTTTTTACCAAAATTTGCACTTCAATTAATTTATAAAAATCATATTTTCAAACATTAAATTATTAAAAACTACACGACATATTTCGGTCCTAGGACCATCATCAGAAAGGTATATATTCCTTGCTAAATTTACAATATTAAAGTAATATTAATTTGAGTATTCCAGTTGGATTTTTTGCAGGATACAGTGTTGTGTTGTGTTGCCAAGAGTGCCAAGTTATAGACTTGCGTTCTGGGTTTCGTGGCGTGATACCAGCAGCAAGAAAATTGGAAGAATTTTCGTTGTGTTTATAAGTTCATAGATGCAATTATTGTATCTGGCGTGTTGTTCCATGATTAATATCCTCTGATGATAGAATGCTTGGATATTTAATTCCAACCAACAGTTCCATGTGGATAAGTTTATGTAGATGTAATGTGTTAATTATTTGTCTATATCATGGGGAGGCAGTCTGTGATTTGTTAGTTCCTGAATATCTCGCATTTTCTGTATGTTTTACGTTTATGGATCTCCGTAATTGTCAAACATACAAGTTATTAAATGTGTTATATTTTAGTCTGTATATTGAACTTAGTTTTTATTTTTAATCAGGATATAGCTACTTGTTTTGGATGGAATTTAATGCACTAAATTTAACATTCTGATTACAATGCTTAAACAGGTTAGTTTTTCATACTATTGTAGGTTAGAATGATTAAATATTAACAAATCTTTTGGTGATTTATTAATTGGAAATTTTGGAATTTTTTTTGTGCGTCGTTTGTTTGGTGAAATAATTTATGATACGTTTGTGATATCCATTATTATTTGCTATGGCGAATATTGTTATCCATTAATTTGTTCAATTTTTTATATGATGTGAGTGTTATTATCTTATTCTATAGTAATTGAATGCTGCAATTTTGTGAACATGTGGATGGTTAGGGGAAAATTGGATTGTTCTTCCTGTACATGTAAATATGCTTTAGTTACTCAAGTCCAAGATGTTATTACTTCTATGTAATTTGAAGTGAATTAGTTCATTATACTATTCTCCTTAATAGATATTTTAATTGGAGAATTTCTGCATTCTTAAGTATTTCTTTTAGAATTACTCCATCATACATTTTATTTTGTTCTTTAATTATTTTAATATTATCCACATAACACATATAATATATTTTTTCCTTACAATGCAGGTATTTCTTCACGTATGTTTCTTCTATTTACTGTAATTAGAACTCTGCCATTGTACATCGAAATTGGGATCCCATTGCTATAGTTTCCTAGTTGGAAAAATTTATCATTTTACTGAAATTAATTTCGTTTCGAATGTTTAAACTTGTGAAATATTTGTTCTATTATTTCCATGTCACTGATAATTTTGTTTAGCCAAAGTTTTGCCGCGTCTACGATATCATGTGTTGGTAATTTGACATGTAAGTCTTTCATGTGGATGTCGAATATTCTCATTTGTTTATTCATTTGCATTCTTTATATTACTTCTAGAACACCTTGTGATTTTTTGTATTATATAAGTGTGGTTGGCGAAAATATTTTAAGTAATTTGTGTATAAGTGATTTGACATATTTATGATAGGCTTGTGTATTTTTTATTACCTGTCGAATTGGTTCGTTATCCTTGTGTGTTTATGGTAATATATTAAGTTTCGGAGCTATCGGTTTTAGTTTTGCTAATTTTATGTACGATTTTTTTCAACCATTTATTTGCGTTTACGATTGTATGTTCGATTTGTTTTTTCAACTTATCGGGTGGTTCTTTGTTTAATTTTTTTTTTATATTATTGTCCTGTATAAAATTATCAACCCTCTCTCAGGGTTATTCTATCTCTTACTGCATTTATTCAGCATTTCTTATTTTTTAATTGTTTAATTATAATTTTCGATTCTTTTAAATTATTTTATAATAATTTGGTATCTGTTATGTAGTGTATCATGTATATTTCTCACCATTATATGTTTGAAATGTTTGTTGGCCAGGTACTGTTAAGTGATTTGAATTTTGTTTCCTCAAACTCTTATAGATTATTCAGTGTCCATTATTTCCTCATTTATATTTTGTTTCATTTCTAGCCCTGTTCCATAATTAGGGCCTACAGTTTCTTTTGAATTTTATGCTCGTGTGAAAATCAATTTGATTAATTTGATTATACGCAGTTAATTTTAAAATAATCCCATTAAAAATTCGTTTTAGGTTTATAGAATCAAAATGATAGACAATTTAAAACCATTGAAATTCCCTAGCAAATTGATGACACTAATCAAGATGACAGTGCAAAACACACGAGCAGTACTTGAAAGATATAATGGAAAGATAGAAAATTTTCATATCAATAGTGTAAGAGGAGAATTTGATTCTGTTTCAATATTGTTGTTTAATATTTTCATAGAAACTAAAATAAGACAAATAGACACCAGAGGTAGCATAAGAACAAAACCAACACAACTATTTGCATATGCGTATAATTTGGCCATTTTAACTGGAAAATCAAATAACCTAGTTGAGAATTTTCTATCATTGGAAAAAGATTCAAGAAATGCTGGAATATTTGTAAAACATTCAAAGATTTAATATATGAAGACAGCCACACATTAAGAAAAAATAAATCAACAGTACGTTATAGAAGAGAACCATCTTGATAGCGTTAATGAATTTATATATCTTGGATCTCAAATTAATACGAAATCAAAATAAGTGAGGAAAAAGAAAAGAACAAAACCTGAAAATAGGTAATTTTATGAAATAAAAAAGAATTTAACAATAAATCTCTTAAACTAATATACACAAATTGAAACATAAAAACCGTAATACGACCCAAATTAATATTTGGGGGAAACCTGGTTGCTTACTACTTCAGATTAAAATTAAATAAATGTTTTGAAAGAAAAATATTAAGAAAAATTTATGTGCACATGCAAACTCCAGGTGGAACATAGAGATTAAAAACAAATAATGATTTCAGATAAAGAATGAAAGAATGGGGTTTAATAAAGTTTATAAAATGACAAAGATTCCGAAGGGTAGCCCATGTAATTGGAATGGCTAACACGGAAACTACTAGAAAAAAAATGGAATGTAAGCAATCAGGAAAAAGATCTGTAAGAACAAAATTTTTAATTTGAATGGACCTGTTGGAAGAAGATCTCAGGGGAGTGAAATTTACTGGCTGGAGTGTGAAGATTATGGATAGAAAATTAAGGACTACATTTGTCGAACTGACTAAGAAACTCACACAAGTTTTTAAGTCAAAAGAAAAAAAATGAAAAAATAAACGAATATTTATTGTTTGGTGTTCGACTGATTTATTAACAAGTCTAAATTTGTTAAGTTTAGGTACAGAATTTGTACGAGCCTGGATAATTTTTCATCTATATTCAATTTAAAATGCTCCCTTATAACCTTATATTGATATTCTCCATCCAGACTTAGATAGCATAGCCATTGAATTAGGTGTTGTTCCTTGCGATACAGGAAATTAATTTCAACGACTTTTCTGAATCTGATGGCTTTAGCTGTTTCTTTCTTGTGCTGAGGTATTTTTTAACATTATTCCTGATGTTGACGTAGTTTGGCTTTAGTTGTTTTGCGCTGCACAACATGTTAAACCATACTGTCACATTTGCAATTAATAATATTAGATGGGTCTTTAAAATTTGTTGTTTATTCTTGATTTTTGGGCATTAACTATTTCTTTTGTTATGACGTGTTTGTTGTTAAATCACTCATTTTTTCTTAAAATCTGCATTTTAACAAATTTATAAAATGTATATATTAAAACATTAAATTATCAAAAACTATACGAAATATTTCTGTCCTAGGACCATGATCAGAAAGTTATTTATTCCTTGCTAAATTTACGATATTAAAAGTCATATTAATTTGAGTATTCCAGTTGGATTTGTGGCAGGATACCGTGTTGTGTTGTGTTGTCAAGAGTGCCAAGTAATAGACGTGCGTTCCGGGTTTCGTGGCGTTATCCCCGCAGCAAGAAAATTGGAAGATTTTTCGATGTGTTTATAAGTTCATAGATGCATTTATTGTAGCTGGCGTGTTGTTCAATGATTAATATTCTGTGATGATGGAATGCTTGGATATTTAATTCCACCTAACAGTTCATATTTTTATTTTATGGACATGTTTATGTAGATGTAATGTGTTAATTATTGGTCTATATTCATGTATACTTGGCAGGATATATCATGGGGAGTCAGTCTGTGTTTTGTTAGTTCCTAAATATCTCACATTTTCAGTATGCCTTACGTTTATGGATCTCCGTGATTGTCTAACATACACGTTATTAAATGTGTTACATTTTAGTCTGTATATTCAAATGGGTTTTTACTGTTAATCAGGATATAGCTACTTGTTTTGGATGGAATTTAATGCACTAAATTTAACATTCTGATTACAATGTTTAAAAAGTTTATTTTTCATATTATTGTAGGTTAGAATGGGTAAAAGTTAAAAATACTTTTGGTGATCTATTAAGTGGAAATTTTTCTTTGTGTGTCCTTTGTTTCGTGAAATACTTTATGATATGTTTGTGATATCCATTATTATTTGCTATGGCGTGTATTGTTATCCATTATTTTGTTTCAATTTCTTATGTAATGTGGGGTTTTTAATCTTATTCTATAGAATTTGAATTCTGAAATTTTGTGAACATATGGATGGTTAGACGAAAATTGGATTGTTCTTCCTGTGTATGTAAATATGCTTTAGAAACTTAAGTCCAAGAAGTTATTATTTCTATGTAATTTGATGTGTAGTTAATTCATTATACTATTCTCCTTAATAGATACTTTAGTTGGAGAATTTCTACATTCTTAAGTATATCTTTTGAATTACTCCATTATACATTTTATTTTGTTCATTATTTATTATAATATTATACACATATAAAATAATATTTTCTTCCTACTATGCAGGTAATTTTTCACGTATGTTTCTTTTATTTACTGTAATTAGAACTGTGCCATTGTACTTCGAATTTGGGATCCGATTGCTATTGTATCCTAGTTGGAAAAATTTATCATTTAACTGAAATTAATTTCGTTTCATGATTTTTGAACTTGTGAAATGTTTGTTCGATTAGTACAAGGTCACTGTTAATTTTGTTAAGCCAAATTTTGCCGCGTCTACGATATTATGTATTGGTAATTTGACATACAATTCTTTAATATCAATGTCGAATTTTCTTATTTTTTATTCATTTACATACTTTATATTACTTTTAAAATACCTTGTGATTTTTTGTGTTATATATGTTTGGTTGGCCAAAATAATTTAAGTACCTTGTGTATAAGTGTTTTGATATATTTATGATAGGCATGTGTATTGTTTATTACCTGTCGAATTTGTTCGTTATCCTTGTGTGTTTATGGTAATATATTAAGTTTTGTAACTATCGGTTTTAGTTTTGTTATATTTTTTCGATTATTTTCAGCCATTTATTTGCTTTTTGGATTAGTTTTTTCAACCTATCGGGTGGTTCTTTGTTTAGTTTTTTAATATTATTTTCCTGTATAAAATAATCAACCTTCTCTCTCAGTGTTTTTCTAGGTCTTACTGCATTTATTTTGCATTTCTTATTTATTAAAATTGTTTAATTACCATTTTGGATTCTTTTAAATTTGTTTATATTGATTTGGTATCTTTTATGTAGTGTATCATGATTATTGGTCACCATTATATGTTTGAAATGTTTGTTGGCCAGGTATTGATAAGTGATTTGCATTTTGTTTCCTAAAAGTCTTATAGCTCTTTCAGTGTCCATTATTTTCTCATTTATATTTTTTCCATTTCTAGCCCTATTCCATAATTAGGGCCTACAGTTTCCTTTGAAATTTATGCTTGTGTGAAATTCAGTTTGATTAATTTGATTATACACAGTTAGTTTTTAATAATCCCATTAAAATTTCGTTTGAAGTTTATAGCAACAAGAAATAGAGAATTAAAACCAATGGAATTCCCAAGCAAATTGATGAAACTAATGAAGATGACAGTGCAAAACACACGAGCAGTAGTTGAAAGAGTTCATGGAAAGATAGAAAATTTTCATATCATTAGTGTAAGAGGAGAATGTGATTCTGTTTCGATATTGTTGTTTAATATATTCATAGAAATTAAAATAAGACAAATAGACACCAGAGGTAGCATAAGAACAAAACCAACACAACAATTGCATAAGCGTACGATTTGGCCATTGTATCTGGAACAACAAATAACCTAGTTGAGAATTTTCTAACATTGGAAAAAGATTCAAGAAATGCTGGAATATTTGTAAAACATTCAAAGATTAAATATATGAAGACAATTACACATTAAGAAAAAATAAATCAACAGTACATTATAGAAAAGAACCATCTTGATAGCGTTAATGAATTTATGTATCTTGGATCTCAAATTAATACGAAATCAAAATAAGTGAGGAAAATGTAAAAGAATAAGAATTGAAAATAGTTAATTTTATGAACAAAAAGAAATTAACAAGAAAATTTTTAAAATAATATACACAAATTGAAACCTAAAAACCGTAATACGACCCACATTTACATTTGCGGAAATGTGGTTGCTTACCACGTAGAATAGAATTAAATTAAATTTTGAAAAAAATATTAAGAAAAAATTATTTGCCCTAGCAAACTCCAGGTGGAACATAGAGATTTAAAACAAAAGATGATTTCAGATAGAAGATGAAAGAATGGTTTTTAATAAAGTTTATAAAATGACAAAGAATGTGATGGGTAGCCCATGTAATTGGAATGGCTAACACGAATCCTACTAGAAAAATAATGGAATGGAAGCAATAAGGAACAAGACAAGTAAGAAGAAAAATTTTAATTTGAATGGACCATTTGGAAGAGGATCTCAGGATAATGAAAATTACTGGCTGGAGTGTGAATATTATGGATAGAAAATTAAGGAATAGAATTGTCGAACAGACTAAGTAACACACAAACGTTTTTGAGTAAAAAAAAAATATATATAAATAAAAAGGAAATGCTAAACGAAAATGGATTGCTTGGTGTTCGACTGATTTATTAACAAATCTATATTTTGGTACAGAATTTGTACGAACCTGCATAATTTTTCGTCTATATATTATTTAAAATGCTCCCTTATACCCTTATATTGATATTCTCCATTCAGACTTAGTTAGCATAGCTGTTGAATAAGGTGTTGTTCCTTGTGATACAGGAAATTCATTTCAACGACTTTCCTGAATTTGATGATATTCGCTATGTCTTTCTTGTGCTAAGGTGATTTAACATTATTCCTGATGTTGACGTATTTTTGCTTTAGTTGTTTTACGGTGCATATCATGTTGTAACTTACTGTCATCTTTGCAAATAATTACAATAAATGGGACTATAAAATTTGTTGTTTATTCTTGATTTTTGGGCATAAAGTATTTTCTCTGTTATAACGCGTTTGTTGTTAAATCACCCAATACTTTATTTGAATCTACATTTTAACAAATTCATAAAATATAAATATTATAAAATATTAAATTAATAAAAACTATATGGCATGTTTTGCTCCATGGACCATCATCAAAAACGTATATTTTCCTTCCAAAATTTAAAATATTAAACTCATATTAATTTGAGTTTCCAGTTGGATTTGTGGCAGGATACCGTGTTGTGTTGTGTTGTCAAGAGTGCAAAGTTATAGACTTGCGTTCCGTGTTTCTTGGCGTGATACCAGCAGCAAGAAAATTTGAAGAATTTTTGTTGTGTTTATAAGTTCATACATGCATTTATTTTCCTTCGCGTGTTGTTCCATGATTAATATTCTGTGATGATGGAATGCTGTGATTTTTAATTCCACATAACAGTTCATATTTTTCTTTACGGACATATTTATATAGAAGTAATGTGTTAATTATTGCTCTATATTCATTATATTTGGCAGGATATATCATGGGGGGCAGTCTGTGATTTGTAATGTCCTAAAAATCTCATATTTTCCGTATGCCTTACGTTTATGGATCTCCGTGATTTTCTAACATACTCGTTATTAAATGTGTTACATTTTAGTCTGTATATTCAACTGTGTTTTTATTGTTAATCAGGATATAGCTACTTGTTTTTGGATGGAGTTAGATGCACTAAATTTAACATTCTGATTTCAATTATTAAACAGGGTAGTTGCACATATTATTGTATGTTAAGATGAGTGAATATTAACAATTCTTATTTTGATCTTTTGAGTGGAAATTTTGGAAATATTACTTTGTGTCATTTCTTTCTGGAATAATTTATGATATGTATGTGATATCCATTATTATTTGCTATGGCAAATATTGTTATCGATTATTTTGTTCCAATTTCTTATGTGATGTGTGCATTATTATATTTATCTATAGTATTTGAATGCTGCAAATTTGTGAACATGTGAATGGTTAGGGGATAATTGGATTGTTCTTCCTGTACATGTAAATATGCTTTAGATACACAAGTCCAAGTTTTAGCACTTCTATTTAATTTGAAGTGTAGTTAATTCATTATAATGTTCTCCTATATAAATATTTTAATTGGAGAATTTATACATTCTTAAGTATTTGTTTTAGATTTACTCCCTCATACATTTTATTTTGTACATTAATTATTATAATATTATCCACATAAAACAAATAATATATTTTTTCCTTATAATGCATGTATTTTTTCACGTATAATTCGTTTATTTACAGTAATTAGAACTCTGATACTGTACTTCGAATTTGGGATCCCATTGCTATAGTTTTCTAGTAGGAGAATTTTATCATTTTACTGAAATTAATTTCATTTCATGATTTTTGAACTTTTGAAATATTTATTCGATTAATTCCATGTCAATGATAATTTTGTTTAGCCAATGTTTGTCGCGTTAATATATTATATATTGGTAATTTGAGATATAAGTCTTTCATGTGAATGTCGAATAATCTCATTTGTTTATTCATTTACATTCTCTATACTACTTCTAAAATACTTGGTGATTTTTTGTATTATATGAGTGTGGTTGGCCAAAATAATTTAAGTACTTTGTGTGTAAGTGCTTTGACATATTTATGATTGGCTTTTGTATTGTTTATTACCTGTCGAATTGGTTCGTTTTCCTTGTGTGTTTATGGTAATATATTAAGTTTTGGAGCTATCGGTTTTTGTTATGTTGGATATTTTTAGGATATTTTTCAGACATTTATTTGCTTTTTCGATTGTTTGTTCGATTTGTTTTTTCAACTTATCGGGTGTTTCTTTGTTTAGTTTTTTATTATTATTGTCCTGTATAAAATTATCAACTTTCTCTCTCAGGATTTTTCTATCTCTTACTGCATTTTTTTTCTTTTTCTTAGTTTTAAAATTGCTGAATTATAATTTTGGATTCTTTTAAATTTGTATACAATGATTTGGTATCTGTTATATAGTGTATCATGTTTATTGGTCACCATTATTATAAATTTGAAATATTTGTTGGCCAGGAAATAATAAGTGATTTGCATTTTGATTCCTAAGAGGCTCATAAATATTTCAGTGTCCATTTTTTACTCTTTTTTATTTTGTTTCATTTTTACTCTATTCCACAATTTGGGCCTGCAGTTCCCTTTGAAATTTATGCTCGTGTGAAATTCTGTTTGATTAAGTTGATTATACGCGGGTAGTTTAAAATAATTCCATTAAAATTTCGGTTTTCTTTAAAAGAATCAAAATGATAGAGAAATTAAAACCAATGGAATTCCTAGCAAATTGATGTAACTAATCAAGATGACAGTGCAAAACACACGAGCAGTAGTTAAAATTTTTCATTGAAAGATGAAAATTTTCATTTCATTAGTGTAAGAGGAGAATTTGTTTCTGTTTCAATATTGTAGTTCAATATTTCCATAGGAACTAAAATAAGACAAATAAACACCAGAGGTAGCATAAGTACAAAACCAAAACAATTATTTGCATATGCTTACAATTTGGCCATTGTATCAGGAAAATCAAATAACGTAGTTGAGAATATTCTAATATTGGGAAAAGATTCAAGAAATCCTGGAATATTTGTAAAATATTCAAAGATTAATTATATGAAGACAGCCACACATTAAGAAAAATAAATTAACACTTCATTATAGAAGAGATCCATCTTCAAAGCGTTAATGAATTTATATATCTTGGATCTCAAATTAATTCGATTTAGGAATAAGTGCGGAAAAAAGTGAAAATAATAAAATTGGAAACAGTTATTTTCAGGGACAAACAGAAATTTAAAAAAATTACAACTTTTACAAAAAAATTGAAACATAAAAACCGTAATACGACCCACATTAACATTTGGGGGAACCTGGTTGCTTACCACTTCAAAATATATTTAAATAAATGTTTTGAAAGAAAAACATTAAGAAAATTTTATGTGCCCTCGCAAACTCCAGGTGGAAAATAGGGATTTAAAACAAATGATGATTTCAGATAGAGGATGAAAGAATGTTGTTTAATAAAGTTTAAAAATCACAAAGAAAATAATGGGTAGCCCATGTAATTTGAATGGCTAAAACGAAAACTACTAGAAAAATAATGGAATGGAAGCAATAAGGAACAAGACCAGTAAGAAGGAATAGTATATTTTGAATGGACCATTTGGAAGAAGATCTCAGGAGGATGAAAGTTACTGCCTGGAGGGTGAAAATTATGGATAGAAAATTAAGGAATAGAATTGTCGATCTGACTATATAACACACCCAGGTTTTTAGGGTCAAAAGAAGAAAAATATATAAATAAAAAGAACATGATTTAAAATTATTTATAAATATTTGGTATCTGTTACGTATTGTATCATGTTTATTGGTCTTCATTATATGTTTGAAATGTGTGTTGGCCAGGTAATGATAAATGATTTGCATTTTGGTTCCTAAAAGTCTCATAAATATTTCAGTTTCCATTATTTACTCATTTTCATTTTGTTTCATTTTTAACACTATTCCATAATTAGGGCCTGCAGTTTCTTTTGAATTTTCTGCTCGTGTGAAATTCAATTTGATTAAGTTGATTATACGCAGGTAGTTTTAAAATAATTCCATGAAAATTTAGTTTTGGGTTTAGAGTATCAAAATGATAGAGAAATTAAAACCAATGGAATTCCCAAGCAAATTGATGTAACTAATCAAGATGACAGTGCAAAACACACGAGTAGTACTTGAAAGATATAATGGAAAGATAGAAAATTTTCATTTCATTAGTGTGTGAAGAGAATTAGTTTCTGTTTCAATATTGTTTAATATTTTCATAGAAATTAAAATAAGACAAAAAGACACCAGAGGTAACATAAGTACAAAACCAACACAACTATTTGCATATGCGTACGATTTGGCCATTGTATCAGGAAAATGAAATAAACTAGTTGAGAATTTTCTAATATTGGAAAAAGATTCAAGAAATGCTGGAATAGTTATAAAACATTCGAAAATTAGTTATATGAAAACATCCACACGTTAAAAAAATAAATCAACAGTACTTTATAGAAGAGATCCATCTTGTAATCGTTAATGAATATATATATAGGATCTCAAATAAATACGATTTAAAAATAAGTGGGAAAAAAAGGAAAAGAATAAAACCTGGAAACAGTTAATTTCATGAACAAAAAGAAATTAACAAGAAAATTTTAAATTAATAAGCAAAAATTAAACATAAAAGCAATAATACGACACACATTAACATTTAGGGGATACCTGGTTGCTTACCACGTCAGAATAGATTTAAATAAAAGTTTTGTAAGAAAAATATTAAGAAAAGGATATGTGCCCTCGCAAAATTCAGGTGGAATATAGAAATTTAAAACAAATGATGATTTCAGATAGAGAATGTAATAATGTTTTTAATAAAATTTATAAAATCAAAGAGACTGTGATTAGTAGCCCATGTAATTGGAATGGCTAACAAGAAAAGTAATAGAAAAATAATGGAATGGAAGCAATAACGAACAAGACCAATAAGAAGGAATAGTACAATTTGAATGGACCAGTTGGAAAAAGATCTCAGGAGGATGAAAGTTACTGGCTGGAGGGTGAAATTTATGGAATCGAAAATTATGGACTACATTTGTTTTTAGAGGCAAAAGAAGAATAATAAATAAATAAAAAGAAAATGATAAACAAAATTTATTGCTTGGTGTTCGACTGATTTATTAACAAGCCTATATTTGTTAAGTTTTGTACAGAATTTGTACGAACCTGCATACATTTTCGTCTATATATAATTAAAAATGCTCCCTTATATTGATATTCTCCATCCATATTTAGATAGCTTATCCGTTGATTGAGGTGTTGTTCCTTGCGATACAGGAAATTCATTTCAACGTCTTTCCTGAATCAGATGGCATTCGCTATTTCTTTCTTGTGCTAAGGTGTTTTATCATTATTCCTGATGTTGACGTAGTTTGGCTTTAGTTGTTTTGCGCTGCATATCATGTTGAACCTTACTGTAGCATTTGCAATTAGTAACACTAGATGTGGCTTTAAAATTTGTTGTTGTTTCTTGACTTTTGGGCATAAATTATTTTCTTTGTAATAACGAGTTTGTTGTTAATTCACCCAATACTTTATTTGAATCTGCATTTTAACAATTTTATTTAATTTTAATCTTAAAACATTAAGGTATTAAAAACTATACGACATATTTCCGTCCAAGGACCATCATCAGAAAGGAATATTGTCGTTGATAAATTTAAAATAGTAAATTATATTAATTTGAGTATTACAGTTCGATTTTTTGCCGGAT
>Ga0131853_10003253_pt1 | contig 29177 bp, 34 predicted proteins | sample TergutLab28metaG_FD_92764 | JGI IMG/M metagenome (GOLD analysis project Ga0131853, IMG submission 92764) | Labiotermes labralis P1 segment gut microbial communities from Petit-Saut dam, French Guiana - Lab288 P1 (version 2) (version 2) | ecosystem: Host-associated > Arthropoda: Insects >... | reverse complement strand
GTTTGCAATACTACTTATAAATTTGTTATGGTAAAATATCATGGAAATCATAGGTAGAAGAAACTATAGAGAAAGTGCTTATAAAAAAGCAAAAATAACTTTGATATATTGGCATCCTTCGCAGCACTTTTTCTTGTTGGAGGTTTGGCAGGAATTTTTATTGATGGGTTTGAAATGGCACTAGCAATTGTCTTATTGGTCTTAGGTGGATTATTTTTGCTCATTTGTGGAATGATTTTAATGGAGTTAAACAATAAGAAAAAGAAAATGCCAACAACCGAGGACTTGGTCTTAATTGATAGCGAAAATCTTTATTTAACAAGAAGAGAAGGACATACTGTTTTACCGCTTTTAGATATTCTAAAGGTTGAAAGGACTTATAAAGGTTCAGCAGTAGCTACTGTTTCTTGGGCAGACTTGATAGTAACTATGAAAAGCAAAGAAAAGCATATGCAAACTGATGTTGCAGACATCGAAAATGTAATGTCGATAATCAGGGATACTGTAAAGAATAAACAATAAATCAAAAAACCGCACCCGAAATCAAACAATCAAATTTGATTTTGAGGACAGTACGGTTTATTGAGATATTAGTATGGTCGGGGCGGAGAGACTCGAACTCCCGACCCCCTGGTCCCAAACCAGGTGCGCTACCAAACTGCGCTACGCCCCGACAATTCCATATTATACGCCTATTCAGGGGTATTGTCAACCAGAATTAAATGTGATATGATAGATTATGTTAATTTATGATGGATTGAAGGCAGAGCAACAGCGTAATGCGAATTTATTCATGACTTTTTGCAAACACATGGAGGCACAGTCCAAGGTCGAGCTTCCTCCCCAAGTAACAAATTCAAAGGGGACAATTATTAAATATGGTCTTACTACCATAATACCGTTCCAAAATATAACCTCACAACAGCAAGTAAATGAAATTTTATACGAGCTGGGAACCTGATTTTTGCATATATTAAGTCATGTTAAAAATCAAAGATAAGCGCGTTTTAGTAATGACTGGCGGAGGAACGGCAGGACATGTTATTCCTAATCTTGCCCTTGCACCATTGCTGGAAAACGAGTTCGAAATTCATTACATAGGCAGTCGCAATGGTATCGAGAAAAAACTCGTTAAGGATTTCGGCCTACCATATTATGGTATATCAACCGGTAAGCTTCGCCGCAGTCTCTCCCCAGCAGCAATCTTTAAGAACCTAGCCATGCCATTCAAAGTTCTTAAAGGCATGCAAGAAGCCAAGGCATACCTGAAACGAATCAAACCAGATTTAGTCTTTAGTAAAGGAGGCTTTGTTTCATACCCAGTTGTACGAGCAGCATCAAACCTTGGTATTTCCGTTATCCTGCACGAATCAGATTTATCCCTTGGTCTTGCCAACCGCAAATCTCTTAAATATGCGACCAAGATACTCACCTCGTTCCAGAAAACAGCTGAAAAAGTTGATGGGATCTGGACAGGGTCCCCAATCAGGCAAAACCTCTACAGCGAGAGACCAAAAAACGCTCATACTAATAATTTGCTGATTATGGGAGGGAGCTTAGGGGCAAAGGCAATTAATGATGCTATTAAGGATGAAATTTGCGACAAATGGAAAGTGTTACACATAACAGGTCGAGGGAAGAGAACCAATATCAAACATCCAAACTATGAACAAATTGAGTACACAGACGATATGAGGGGGATACTGGCCTGGGCAGACATAGTTGTGTCTCGGGCAGGCAGCGGGGCGATATTCGAATTACTGGCACAACGCAAGCCTTCCATTTTAGTGCCACTGTCAACGGGGCGGGGTGACCAAATTGAAAACGCAACCGAGGTTGCATCGTGGGGGGTGTCATTGCATCTGCCGGAGGATAAACTGCATACCCTAGAATTCGCAATCGAGACAGTCGACAAAAATCGCGTAGAGTTCACAACAGCAATTGACAACCTGACAAAAATCGATGGAACGAAAGAGATTGCCCAGATTATTCGCCATTGTCCTTCTCGTTGTCCTGATTAAAGAATTTTTGCGCGAATTTGGATGTCTTGAATTTTTCCTTAAGTTGCTCGTAAGGGACTTCACCGTCTCGAACTGGTGTATGAAGGAAGTTCGCAGCAAGCCCTGTAAAATAGCCAACAGCTAACCCAGACCCAATATCTCCACCAGATAGTGCTAGGCCGATTCCACCGCCTACTGTCATAAGGCCAGAATTGAATGCAGCCGCATCCCAGCTGTTGAACTTTGCTGTTGCCAAAGCATTCACTATCATCCCAGCACCTGATGCCAAAGGAATGTTTTCCGCCTGCGTCGCGGCAACTATAGAAAGGTCTGCGATAATCTGTGCAACCATAGGTTTTAAACCCTTCGCCCATCTGTTTTCCATGGCGATATTGCACCTTATACATTGACCCTATGTCAATATCTCAAAATTCAATAACGGTAGTTTTGCCGGCAACAAGCTGTACCTTACGCATGACGCCATCTTCCAGTCTTTCCTTATTCTTTGTCTTTTTGAAAGCGGGGTGGAAGTGGATGTCAATTGTCACATTGTGCTTTGGTGTAATTTTCAGAACGAGACGAGAGTTATTAAGATTCCACATCATTGAAATCCTCGCCCCGAAATCAGTTGCCAAATCAGTTGCCTCACCAATAGCCATTTCTTCAAATGCAGAAGGCAAAATTCGCAAAGTATTGAAATTACTTTGAATCAAGCACTCGGTTACCGCCGCCGCCAGTCCAAAATTCCCACAAATATCAAGAGTTGGTTTGGCGTTCAAACTGAAACCACCCCCACGCCAATCGTTAGACAAAGACAACCCGGAATTTGTGAAAGTTGAACTTAAGAGCTTCAATATCATTTCACGAGCTAATTCAGAATCTTGGCTGTGTGCCATTTGAGCGGCGTACATCCCAAGGGTCTTGGCGTCTTGCACAAAACCTGCGAGGTTTAGTCTCTGCGATATCGAGTTAATGGATGCTTGCCTCATGCTGATTTTTGGGTTGGCTCCTACCGATACTTTTGGCTGATAGGCAACCTCATAGTCGTTAAACGAAAGAGTCTTCAAAGGATATAGTCCATAGTTTTGCAAGTTGCCTGACGCAACCCGTGCATCAACAAATGCACTATTTGTCCATTCGCGAATTCCACCAGATTCATTGGCCTGCAGCCTTGGCAACTTGCCCTTCATTTCCGTCCATAACTGTATATTATCATCATCGCCCAAAGCCTCGCCAGCATGAATAAGATTGTCCAGCAACGCCCCAACCGCAAGGAAATCAATTGTCGAGTTCGTCGCAAAATGGAAATTCTCTAACCGCTTTCCTTGGATAGTGTTCCCTGGGATAGAATTCGGAGAGTAGCTGGGCATTGTTGAATAGGTGCCATTAGCATCCAACTTCAAGAAGTCACCATAAAATTCTGCAACTGATTGCATGAAGGGATAGATTCGCGACTTAAGTACTTTCGCATCCCCAGTCACAAGATAGTATCTGTAGAACAGATTTGCTGCCAATGCACTGGAAGCCACAAAATGCAAAGTCGAACCACAAGCCGAGCCAAATAATGCCGATCCTGGTGCTGTCTTATCAGGAACAAAAAACCCAGTCATTCCGAATACTCTGGAGGCATTTTTTCGCAGGTCATCAGCAAATTTCTCATAAGATCCCAGCAACTCTAAGACAGAATCAGGGTTAACCGCTAAACCTATACCACCATACAAAAGCTGTGCCGCATTATTCCACATAGAGTAATTCACGGATTTTCCCTCACCAAGCCACAGTCCACTAGGGCTAAGCCCATCTGTACATATAGATAGATATTTAGCAAAGTTCCACAACCGCTCTAATAGAGTAGAGGTCAGTACTCCTTCACGAGCAAAGTTCATAAGCATGGATTGTGAATCCGTTGTCTTCTCGCCAAATTCTAATCTAACTTTATTAAATAGGCGTTTGTGAATAGCCTCACTAGGGGCATGCAGTTTTGCATATGTAAGCTTGATTGCCTCCAATTCTTTTTTGACCTTAGTCTCGTCACTACCTATATATGGTTTTGCCAAAATCATCACGGAGTCCGCAGCCTCGACGACAACACCCTCGGGTCTGGCTGCCACAATTCCGCCGGAAACCACCAATCGTGTGACCAACCCATAATCATCCCCGTTACTTGTCTTGGCCGAAAAATAAATCCAATTGCCTTCGTGCCGGGCCCCCTCGACAGAAACTGTCAAGTTAACTTTGCCTTTAGCATTAAAGACGACAATATCCGAATTGCGTGCCACGAACAATTTTCGCTCTTGCTCGTTAAATGTGACCGTTGCCTCCGCACTCTCCATATCCAGTATCCTTCGATAGTTAAGTGGGAATCCATCACCCGTGAAATTCAGCTTAAGAGTACAAACAGGAATTTGATAGTCCATTTGTGGGTTGTATCCCTTTTTCTCGAACTCTCTTGCTAAAACCGCCTCGGCATCCAATATTTTGCCGTCAGCATAAAATTTCCTGATTTGTGGGAATTTATCTGAAACATCCTGAAGGGCAGTGGTCTTGCCACCATCTCTCAAAGCAATATGGTTTATCAAGATTGACTCGTTCGCAACCGCACCAGTCATACTTGCACCTACTGTACCGCTACCAACGACCAGGGAATCTAACCATCTTGCATCGGGAAAACCTGCAGGAGATTTGTCCCAAATAACCGTTCCAGAATCTAATTTTGCCATGACTAAAACTGTATCAAATTATTGACTAGTTGTCAACAAGCGACCTGTTAATTTCTAAAATACTACTGCTGAATTCTGTCACAAAATCTTGCTTGGCTCTGAAATCTGAAATCGCTTGGCGACATACCATGTCAATCAACATGCCATAGGGTATTCCTGCACGCAAAAACAAATGATAGGACAGGAATCCCGGCACCGAGTTAATCTCGTTCAAATAAATCTCTCCCTCATGTATAAGAAAGTCACATCGGACAATTCCAGAGGCTCCGAATAATTCATAAGCCTTCCTAGTCAATTCTTTAATTTTATCGGATAGAGGGTGAGTATTAACTTTACCTGACTTACCTTTAAATTGCGGAGCAGGACCAAGATATTTGTCATTAAAAGTGAGCAGTTTATCAGACATACTAGATACCTCCTCGCACTCTGACGTCAGAACCTCGGAACCACACCTAAACGCAGCACAATTAACCTCGACCGCACCCTCCAAAAACCGCTCGACAACAACCATGCGACCAAAAGACATAGCCAACTGCACAGCAGGTTCGAACTGAGCAACATCACGAATGACAGAAACCCCTATACTAGACCCGAGCAAGTCGGGCTTCACTATCTGTGGCAGTATATCCGATATACCTACAATATCTTGTGGTATGTCACGCATACTTTTCCAAGATATGGTAGGTAAGCTAGAGCCATCTATTACAGAGCGGGTAGTCGACTTACTCATCATTTTTGACGCCGATTCTGGCTCAGAACTCGTAAATGGAATCCCATAAACCTTCAGAAGTGCCGCCAACTCCCCCGCCTCGCCAACACCACCATGGCAACAGTTCAGAACAACATCCACCTTATCTCGCATTCTTGCCCAACACCACCTCCTGTGAGAAAGCCTATCTAAATTTTTTGCCAGCCAAAATCTATTATCTCTGTCCATATACACCAGATAAACCCGCGTACCCTCCAACACATGCCTTGCAGCATGCAACCCTGTCAAAATTGATACATCATGCTCGACAGACCTGCCACCGAAAACTAAAACTATTGCTAAATTTTTCACTTGCATATCCTGTATATATGTGATATTATGAAGTATGGATAAAGTTGAACATGAAACTGATAACATTAATACTGAAGAAGCAATCCTGATACAGCCAAAAGAGGAAAAAGCCAAAGTCAACCTAAGAATCCCTCTTTTCGCAGGACTTAAGAAATTACAAGAAAACACAACTTTTGGCTTTGTTGCAATAGCTTACTTCTTTTCGATGTTCGTCCTAGGGATTTCGGTAATGATCGCAAATGACCCAGGCGTACTAGCAGGAACCTATGAAGGATCCACAGCAACAAATGGCCTTAACGCATTCCTGTGGGCATCTGTCGCAACTCTGACATTTCTGTTCAGCATCTGCCTTGCATACTTCATAGTCTCAAAGGTCCGCAAGAAATCATACATTGAACCTAAATAGGATTACATCCCCATCTTTGATGATGTAATCCTTTCCCTCACTTCTATATTTACCGGCCTCACGGACCTTTACGAGGCTTTTGTATTCCATAAAGTCAGAGAAAGCCACAACCTCGGCCCGAATAAAACCTCGTTCAAAGTCGGTATGTATTCTACCCGCTGCCGCAGGTGCCCTTGTCCCTAATTCAACTGTCCAAGCACGAACCTCGGACTCCCCTGCAGTTAAAAAGCTTATAAGCCCAAGCGTTTCATAACTCAAGGCTATCAGCCTATCCAGACCACTCTTGTCAAGACCATAAACCTCCATCAGCTCATGTCTTTCTACTTCATCCTCAATCTGAGATAACTCCTCCTCGATCTTAGCACAAATACCCAGAGCAGCATTACCCTCACGCCTGGCCAACTCCTGCACTGCCTTAAAATGCTCGTTCTCCTTACCATCATCATTCAGGTTCGCCAGATATATAACAGGCTTGCTTGTAAGCAGATGAAATGGATCGGACTTGCCAAGGGAAGATACCAACCTCTGATCAACAAGACACTTCTCAAACTCAAGCAACAGATTCAACTCTCGTTCCTTATCCTTACCAGTTCCACTTTTCATCTCTTTCGCCAATTTATCTTTCCGGCGAGACAAAGACTCTATATCCGACAGGATAAGCTCAAGATTTATCGTCTGGATATCCCTAATCGGATTGACTTCGCCGTCTACATGAATAATATCTGGATTTGAAAAACATCGAACAACATGAACAATAGCGTCAACCTCTCTAATATGCCCAAGAAACTTATTCCCCAGTCCCTCACCCGAGGCCGCCCCCCTAACAAGTCCCGCAATATCAACAAACTCTATTGTCGCATAGGTCACCTTCTTTGGATTGTAAACATTCGCCAAGAAATCAATTCGACCATCCGGTACTCTAACAATACCAACATTCGGATCTATAGTTGTAAACGGAAAATTAGAACTCTGTGCCCCCGCCCTAGTCAAAGCGTTAAACAATGTACTTTTACCTACATTAGGAAGACCAACAACACCTATCTTCATTTACACCTCTTCATCATCTTCGTCATCAAAATCCTCGAAATCATCAAGAGGATCAGGAGAACCCTCCTCTTCCTCTTCTGGCTCCTCCTCCTCTAGATCAAGGGATAGCATTTCCAAATCATCGTCTGCGTCATCGTCATCATCTTCGTCTATACTATCATCATCTGGCCCCGATTCAAGAGGAATACCACCATAAAGGGCATCTAACTCCTCCTCGCTCAGCTCTGTCTCTCCCATACAAGTACCACAGTATTTTTCCTCGTCCGTTATATAATTCACCTTGCAAATTGGACAAAGCCCCATATTATCAGCGTCCTCGGTATAGTTAGTGGCCATTGCCTGCATCTCCTGCTTGCAAACACCACAATGCTTCTCGCGCTTCTGAATAAAATTCAGATCACAACGCGGACATTTAATGTAATTTGTCTTCATAATTACCTCCTCAGCCATATCTTCACTTATAATATGCACTCCGATACAACTTGTCAAGAAGAAAATTACATGTTATTATTGATAATATGGAAGAAATGACCCCAGAAGAAAAGCGTGAACGCCCAATGTACAGACTTCCCCGCCTGATGGAGGAGTTTATATTCGAATATCCAGAAGCGACCGTAACACTGGAAGGCACCCGAGTCAACCTAGGCGTCAGAAGTGGCGAAGCATATGCCGCGTTCAATAACAAGTTCAATGGCTATCAACTATCCGATATCGTAAAAGAATATAACAGAAATCTAGCTGTATTAAGAAAGATTATGGAGAACGAACCTAAGCTTGAGGAATACACGATGCTTTGACCACTCCGGCAATAGCCTCTGGGGTGAAACCTAGAACCGCCCGAACCTCGGATTCTGCCCCTGAGTGTCCGAAAGTATTCCAAGCGGGCGATCCCATCTCTATAACCAACCCTGGCAAGTCTTTATGCTCTGGCATCATTACAGGCTTGTGAGGCATGCTATAGACAACTACACTTACCCCTTCCTTCTCCAGAATTTCTACCGCCTGTAAGGCAAGGTTAACCTCTGTGCCCGTTGCAATCAATGCCGCCTGCGGCTTATCCTTGCCTTCGAAAATATAACCATCAACCCCTCTACTCTTACCTTTACGAATTAAACCCTCGCCTCCCCTGCTAAGAACTGTTACACTTGGACGGTTGTTATTATAGATATATTCGTACACTGCTGCCGTTTCAGCATCATCACAAGGGCGAAAGACATCCAAGTTAGGGATAAGACGCAAAGATGTAAGGTGCTCGGGGCCTTGATGAGTAGGCCCATCCTGGGCATGACCCAAACCATCATGCGTAAAAATATAGTGTACAGGCAGGTTCATCAAGGCCGACAGCCTGATTGCCGGTCGCATATAATCACTAAAAGCCAAAAATGTCGAACAGTATGGAGTAAACCCATGCAAAGCAAGGCCATTCACAATCGCCGCCATGCCAAATTCGCGAACCCCACATGCCAAGTCGGTGCCTTTAGGGTTTTCATGGCCCCACCAACTGCCACCTGTTATAAATGCCTTGGTAGTTGACGATATATCCGCGTTCGCACCAAATAACTTCGGGCTTTGCTTGGCAATTTGCTGCAGAGCTAAATGCCCGCTGTCCCTTAATGCCCTCGAGCCACCGTCCGATGTGACCTTAAAAGCCTTACTTGCGGCCTTCCACGGAGTCCAATCATCACCCTGACCCGACTTTGCTTTGACTAGGCTTGCAAAGTGCTGATCAACATCGCTCGGAACGCTGAACTTGTCCCCCTCAAGCCCCCACTGAACTCGTAAATTCACCAGCTCCTCTGCCCCTAAAATTAGTCCATGTGCCTTAGCAGTGCCCGCAGAGGGCGTAGAATGGCCTATAACGGTTTTGGCTACTATAATAGTGGGTTTTTCGGCTTGCGATTTCGCGTCTGCTATGGCCTTATTCAAGGCCTCAAAATGCATACCATCTTTTACCTCTAAAACATGCCACCCTGCGGCCTTAAAACGCATTGCGACATCCTCGCCATCAACCATGTTTGTTGCTCCGTCCAGTTGCACATCATTACTGTCATACAGTACTATTAATTTATTCAATTTCCAAAGGCCAGCCAAGTTTGCAGCCTCGTAAGATACCCCTTCCTGCAGGCAACCATCGCCAACAAGACAATATGTATAATGATCAACCTGCTTGTTAGTAGCCGCCAACTTCTTTTCCGCGACCGCCAAGCCCACCGCCATAGCAAAACCCTGACCCAATGGACCCGTTGTCGCCTCAATTCCTATTTCAGGCTTTAATTCGGGATGCCCATGCAAACGACTGCCCAGTTTTCGGAAAGTCGCTAGCTCCTCCCTCTTAATGGGAAAGCCAAACATATGATTGGTCGCATACAACAATGCCGACCCGTGACCGGCACTTAAGACAAACCTGTCCCGATTAAACCATGTCGGGGTTGATGGGTCAAACCGCATATTCATGTATGTTGCATATATTATGGGTGCGGCCCCCATTACTATACCCCCGTGACCCGAGTTGGCCGAATTAATCGCCTCCATCCCCAGAACCCTTATTGTGTTCACTGCCTTTTCATGAATATCCATAACTCAAGTGTACCAAAGCACCTAATCCTTGGCAACCTTATTGAGGAGTGTTTCCACCTGCTCTTGATTCTTCCCACTGACGGATTACCTCGGCCTGCCAATCTGCCGTAGATTGCGATTGCAAGTCATGATCCGTGGTTGTTTCGGTTGTTGAAATGCGTCCCGTTGGTGGCAGCAGGTCTTGTTCTTGACCTTGTGTAGTTGGAGTATCAGTTTGCGGTGGTGCCATCGCCAGAATCATACTGTGCTCATCATTAAATGCAACCATAACCGTTTGACCGATGCCACTGGTCTGACCGCCCCAGCCACGCCCCTCGGAATAAATTCGACCAGAAGATTGCCTGTTAGCACCACGATTATCAACGAAAGCGTATTCGACAACCCAACTTTGCCGCCCATTGACAATAACGCCCGCACGGGTATTTGTCACATTAGCAATCGTTACGAAACCATTTTCTACTATCTGGGCGTTGCATCTCCTTCGCCTTGCACTCATGCGAATAAACAAGCTGGCAACAAACGAAATCGCAATTATCGGAACCAAAAAGCCCAAGAACCCCGCGTGAAAACCTGAACTGGCCATCGGCATAACCATAAACAGGACCAGGACACCCGCGAAGATAAACATCATAACCCCGAACGAACCTGCTGTACCCTGCTCCCTCGTCCCACCGTGCACCTGCGGATTATATTTTTCTAACATATTTAATATTAGACCACCTAGGCGGGCTTGTCAAGCAATTCATGGTGACCATGAACGGGCTTCAACTCGACCAACACCACATCAACACCAATTTTACAAATCCTCTCGAACGGAATAAACAAATCACCTTTTTTCTTAAACAAACTGAACCCACTGTCGCCCGGCACAACAAAGCCCAGAACCCGTGCGCTTTGCCTTGAAAATACCACATCACATATCCGCCCCAAAACCTTGCCGTCAATTACATTCACGACCTGCTTGGACCGCAATTCTACAAAACTCAACTCATGTGCCATGTGATATATATATGTTCTGAATATTTATTTCTCTACTTCTTTACCCCTGCCAAACAGCGAATCCACAAATTGACGGAATTTACTTTTTTGGGGAGGTTGATTTCGCTGTCCCCAAATTTCCGCCATCAGTGCCGCATGTTCCTGCTCTCTCCGCTCGCGGGCTTTTGTATTCAAGATGCGCCATTCCCAACCTCCATTTGCGATAGCACTTCCTCCACCTTGGGCCTGACCCTGACACTTGGATTTCTTGGAATGACCAGCATATAATCCTTGTCTTCAACCACAGCTTCTTCCTTTGGTTGGTTATTGCTCCTTATCCGTGCTTCGTCTGCTGCATTCATCAGGTCAATAAAACTGTCACGCACAATATCCATTAACTGCCTCTTCGCGGATTCGCTCTTAAACGCATCCAGCGAATATCCACCCAACTCTAGCACTACCTCGACAAGGTCTATTCCCAAATTACTTGTATCACGAGGCGCTTTATAAAGTGTCGATGTCATAGGCCTTTCCTGCTGCCTGCCTGGGTCTTTAATACCGACAAACATCTTGACACCTTCGGATTTCATCAAATTCGCGACCTCGCCCATAGCCTCTTTTTGCAACTTTGTCCCGCCTGGCAAATGACTAGCCATGTTCTTTTGCCAAGTTTCCATATGATCTTTATAGTACCTCTGTACATTATCTCCATCACTATTACGAACAAGCCATGCTCTGTAGTCGGTTATAAAGCTATAGAATGCATCGTCACCAATGTACTTAAGGGTGGCTTCATCGGCAATAACCCCTTCTTTCAGAGGCTTATAGGCAGTCCTAAGCTTCTCCACATACTCGACCTTGGTACCAAAACTTCCTTTAGAATATACTGAACTATCATTAAGTCCAAGAATATTGTCAACAAACCTTGTTTCACTCATCACACATTATATCATTCCGACCACTATTTGTCAATATCCGCCTTTCAATCACCATCCCTCATTATCGAAGGGGACGCCCTCCTGCCCAGCAGAAACGATAATCGCTCCTTATTTTTCATTATCATTGGATCTATTCTTTCCAACTTCAAGGAGTACTGCATATCCTCCTTCTGCTTTGGCGTCAGGGTTGAAAAACTTTTATCGGTATCGACTTCAACCTCTGGGAATTGGAACTCTTTGTACTTTTCCATGGCAAATTTGTAAATTGCATCAAATTTGTTTTCATATACCACATCGGCTTCTGTTTTTTCAACATTTTTGCGAACATCTTGTCCTACCAGAACCGCAGTTCTGTCCTTGTATGCTGGTAACACATCAATCAATTTTTCCCGTAACTGCTGCACTGATACGCCTTCATTGTATGTTCCATCGAACAAAAATACATCAGCAAAACCCATAAACCTTAGCACTTGCATATCTTCTGGGTTATTCATATCCAGTTTAGATATCTTGCCGATTTCTTTTACCCTCGCCAACCTCTCCCACATTGGTTTTATTCTCTCAAAATAAACATTGATATCCGGGTAATCTTCAAACATATCTTTGACAACTTGTCTCAAGTCAACACCAGGAATATCCCCCATGTCATCTACCAACATCACTTGAAATTTATCCTGTCCAAAGTCCATCGGATTCCCTCGCCTTTAACCCCAATCAAGACACTATACCCCAAGTATATTTCTTTTGTCAATAGAGCAAAATAAATAGAATGAGTAAAGTTGAAATAGTTGGGGTGGATACCTCTACCCTGCCAAAGTTTACAAATGCCGAGCAATTGGAAATGTTAACACGAATCCAAGCAGGAGACGAACAAACACGGCAGCAGTTCATTTTTGCAAACATGCGACTAGTCCTGTCGGTCATCCAAAAGTATATCGGCAAAAAAGGTTCAATGGATGATGTATTCCAAGTTGGATGCGTTGGCCTGATAAAAGCAATCGAAAACTTTGATTCCAAGTTCGGAGTACAATTTTCAACATATGCCGTACCAATGATCATGGGGGAAATTCGCAGATTTCTGCGGGATACCAACAGCCTGCGGGTCAGTCGCAGTATGCGTGATACCGCATACAAAGCATTGGTCGCCAAAGAAAACCTTCAAAAATTCATGGACCGAGAGCCTTCAATCGATGAAATAGCAACCGAAATAGGAGAAACCTATCGGGCCGTTTACTTTGCCCTAAATGCCACAAGTACAACTTTATCTCTTGATGATCAAATTCTAGAAGATGGTAACCGAGCGGTCACGATGCTGGAACGGATTGCCTCTCCATCAAAAACATCCGACGATTGGGTCGAGGACCTGATGCTGGGTGGTGCGATTAAATCTCTGGGCCAGCGAGAACGACAAATCCTGACCATGCGATATTTTTCTGGCCTCACCCAAGTAGAAGTCAGCCGCGAGGTCGGCATTTCTCAAGCCCAAGTTTCCCGCCTAGAAAAAAACGCCCTTGATGGTATCCGCCGCAGGATCTAGAGTTCACAAAAGCTAATGCCCGAGACCCGAAAGGATGTACGGCCGTTACGCTCGCTGAAATTCCCGATTGCGGCGATTACTGTTCCATCGACCAGTTTTTCAAACAGTGGTTTTGATTTTTGATTTGGAAAGAACACACATTGGGCCCTGCTCTTACCATCGTCCAGAACAAAGGTCCAATACGGCTTTTCCTCTTCCCCGTCATCGGTTTTCTTCTTGAATGTTTTTTGTGCCAAAAACATTATCTTGCCCGCGATAACCTGTTCATGCGGCGAGATACGCAAGAACTCAATTCTTATAGGACGCTCTTTTATCGGTCGTCCCAGGTAATACTCCAGACCTCTGATATGCATTGTTTTGTTCACCCGTTGCTGTGGCACAAAATCAGCCATATACTTTTCCAGCTCCTCAATAGAGCCACCCCCCTCAGACGGTTTATCAACCCAATTAACCAAGAACTCCGCAAAGTAATCCTGGGCCAAACCATCTATGAAACCACGAAATATAGTAGTCTGACGGATATACTCGCCTACATCCTGTGGCAAGTGCAAATCAATCTTGTATTCGCCCCCTTCGTAACTGATCACTATATCCTCATCCAATAGCCCCACAAGTAATACTCCCCAATTCCCAACTAGCAGATTTTTAATCTTTAACCCCAACATATCCTCGTCAATATAGGGCTTATCAAACTCCGACGCAACCCTGTAATCACCCAAGTTCGCCTCTATCCATTTCTCTAGATCTTGTTTGAATTCGTCGCTGACTTCTTCTTGATGTATGAATTTCAGTGTCAGATTGTCTTTCCTTTCGTCATACTCGGCCGCCTTCAACCTTATCCCTGCATACCATTGCAATAACTCATCCAATGATTCCACCTCCTAAACACACATCACCATCGTACAGAGCCACCCATTGCCCTGGTGTGACTGCTCTCTGCGGCTGATCGAAAATAATTCTTACACTATCCCCCACTACTTCGACCTCGCAAGGCTGATCAATTTGGCGATAGCGAATTTTTGCAGCTGCACGAAATTTATTGGCAGGAGGTTTTCCTGATATCCAATTAAATTCGGTGGCGGCTAGTTCTTTACTGAATAATTCCTCACACTCGCCGTTACTGACCCATAGAACATTATCTTTTAGGTCTTTACGAATAACAATCCAGCCCTCACCTTCCTTGGCCCCTGGTCGCCCCCCAATCCCCAGACCTTTCTTCTGCCCAATTGTATAATGCATCAACCCGACATGCTTTCCAACCACTTCCCCGTCAAGATCTTTTATATCACCTTCTTTAGTCCCCAGGTAATTCGTCAAAAATTCCCTAAACTTACGCTCACCAATGAAACAAATTCCTGTCGAATCTTTTTTCTGGGCAACAGGTAATTCCAAAATCTCTGCAATCTTACGCACCTGAGATTTTTCAAGTCCACCCACAGGGAACAATACTTTCTCCAGCTGCCCAGAATTTACACCACACAGAAAATATGACTGATCCTTGCCCTCGTCAGCCCCCTTTCGTAACACTCCCCTACTTACCTGGGCATAATGCCCAGTTGCGATGAATTCACCAATTGTCAGGGCATGAGCAGCAAAATGTCCAAACTTAATCTCTCGATTACACAAGATATCTGGATTCGGGGTATATCCTTGCTCCAGCGCAGACAGAAAATGTTTAAAAACTTCGTCCATGTACTTATCCGCAAAGTTAATTGAATAGTACGGAATTCCCAAGTGATCAGCGACAGCCTTGACATCCTCGTAATCCGCCGCGGCAGTACAACATCCATCTGGACCCTCTTCTTCCCAATTTTTCATAAACAGGCCAACAACCCTATATCCTTGCCACTGCAAAATTGCGGTGGACACACTGCTGTCCACCCCCCCACTCAGACCTACGACTACTGTTGGTCCTGCACCATCGGCATATAACTTTTCCAATCCAAATTGCTCAAGCATATATCAAGTATACTATACTTCCTCAAGCCCAATCAAGTATCCTGCACTCACCGCAAAGTTTAATCTTGTCGCAAAACCTTGCATTCAAAAAAATCCGTGATATACTATCACATAACCTAGGCAGTGCTACCCCAGTTTTCACAAAAACCCCCAGAAAAACCCCCAGAGATTTTGAAAAAAAGTTTTGAAAAAATTTTCAAGAGGAGATATACTTATTCATGAAAAAGCTAATCTTTACCATGTTAACCCTCGCCCTCATCCTGCCGATGATGGTCATCTTAACTGGATGCAATGACCGCCATCAAATCGCGACAAGAGTCGATGCACCAGGAAACCTTCGATTCGATTCAAACACACTGACATTAAGATGGGATGAACCATCTATTTTTTCAGGGGATACTCTGTTTGAAATCGCAGACCAGTTTGATGCTATCAGATACACCGTTTTCATAGGGAACACCCTTATTAATAACTCATTGACCGCAACACATCTCACTTTTTCAGCCGAACAATTAATAAACAACGGAACTGGTCCTCTGCGTGTCCAAGCAATTGCCTTATCCCGATGGGCAGGCCAAGAATCCCTAACTTCCCCATTTGCCGAATTTGTGATAGAACCCATACAACTGACCGTCCCGCAAAACTTAACCACCAATGACGGAGCGGGGGCAGTAATCACATGGGACAGCGTCCCAAACGCACTTGGATACGGAATATACCTGGACGGTCGTCGAGTTGGAGCTGCCGAGGCAAATCACAACATCTTCAACTTGCAAAATGTTCCTTCCGTATTCCCTGGCCTGTACACCGTTCAAGTTCGTGCCCTTGGTAATGGTATTTCAGTTCTTCAATCCGCATTAACCAATAACGAACCCACAATCACATTCAATGTACCATCTACCCTTGGAACACCAACAAACTTCAGATTTGATCTATCCAATCGTCTGGCGTGGTCGCATGTCACAGGGTCAAACGCATATCGTATATATGTTAATGGCGAGCATTTCCGTACATCAGGTAACACAAACTTTATGAACCTTTCAACTTGGGATCTTGATCGTATTCCTGTGGGAAGTCTTATCCGAATTCGTGCGATAAATACTGACGGGCGTGCATCTTTACTTTCAAATGCGATAATCAGGAACTGATTTACCTATCCCCTCATATCCTGAGACAAGGGTTGAAAGACCCAAATCTACCTCAGGAGGGAAAATATGTTTGGTCACTGTTTAAGAGAACTGTTCTGTGGAGAGCGTCGTCACCACTGTGGTTGCCACCGCCCGCGTCACTGCGGCTGGAGACAAATTCCATGTGAACGCGAAGAAGAGCGTCGCCCAAAGCGTGTCTGCCGTTGCGAAATGCGCTGTCGCTGGGAAGAGCGTCGTGAAGAGAGGCGCGAGCACCGTTGCGGTTGCCACCGTCACGAAGAACGCCAACACGAAGGCCGCGAGTGTGGTCGAGGCGAGCGTGAAGAACATGGACGCCACGGCGAGTGGAACAAGTGCTGCTTTGAGAGCCACGGAGAATTCTAGTTCACGAAAAAAAGCCCTTACGGGCTTTTTTTACTTGAAGCTCTACTTACTTCTTTTTTGTCTGCTTTGCAACTTCCTCTGCAAAGTTCTCTTCTTTTTTTGCAAGTCCCTCACCCACTTCCCAACGAACGAAACGACGAATAGAAATCTTCTCGCCAATAACTGCAATTGTTTCGGTAACCAATTGTCCCACTGTTTTTGATGGGTCTTTGACAAATGGCTGGTGAACAAGACAAACCTCTTCATAGTACTTCTTGACGCGCCCCTCAACCATACGCTCGACAACTTTTTCTGGCTTGCCTTCGTTCAAAGCTTGCTTTTTAAAGATTTCCTGTTCTGCTGCAAGTGTCGCCTGAGGCACTTGGGTTTCATCCAAGAACATTGGGTTTGCCGCCGCAATGTGCATGGCGACATCTTTTCCAAGTTGCTGGAACTGCTCGGCCTTAGCGGCAAAGTCAGTTTCACAGTTAATTTCAACAATGGTAACAATTCGACCTGCCCCTTGGTGAGCATAAGTAAATATCCAACCCTCACTATTGATTCGGTCACTACCCTCTTTTTTCGCAGCTTTAGCCAAGCCACGCTCACGCAGCAACGCCACTGCCTTTTCATAATCATTTTTGGTTTCGGCCAGTGCCGCTTTACAATCCATCAGCCCCGCACCTGTCTGGTTTTTTAATTTCAAAATGTCGCTCATAATGTACCCCTTTTAATTTTACGATTTAGTTTCTTCAGTTTTTGGCTTTGCCTTGGCTTTTGGCTTTGGCTGCTCTTCTTCAGCTTCTTCTTCTGCATCTTTGGCCTCGGCTTGTTCCATTACTTCTTTTGATTTGATAACATCACTCATTGATACATTGTCGTCTTTCGTACGAGCACGCAACTCAACACCCTCTTTTGCCTCGATAACGGCGTCCGCCAGAGCCGTAACAATCAACTGGATGGAACGAATCGCATCGTCGTTTGCTGGGATAATAACATCCACATCATCCGGGTCACAGTTCGTATCAATAATCCCAACAACAGGGATTCGCAGTTTCCTCGCCTCCTTGATTGCGATTTGCTCTTTCTTTGAATCAACAACGACCATAACGCCTGGCATTGTTGTCATGTCGGCAATACCGCGCAGGTTTCGCTCCAGCTTGTCACGCTCGTCAAGTAATTTTATGACTTCCTTTTTAGGAAGGTACGCGAACTCGCCCATTTTTTCCATTTGGTGCAACTTGTTCATGCGGTCCACTCTTGAACGAATCGTTTCGAAATTGGTCAAGGTTCCACCCAGCCAACGGCTGTTTACATAGAACATACCACAACGCAAAGCTTCGGTCTTGATTGCCTCTTCCGCTTGTTTTTTTGTACCAACGAACAAAACCTTTTTACCCATTCCAACCTGGTCACGAATAAATTCGTACGCCTGGTCGATAAGAACCGTTGATTTTTCAAGATTCAAAATATGTACGCCCTGACGCGTCGTATAAATATACGGCTTCATTTTTGGGTTCCATTTGGTGGTCTGGTGCCCAAAGTGAACCCCAGCCTCCAACAACTGCTTCATACTTATTACTGCCATTTCGGCCTCCTTTTAGACTTCCCGAGCACAAGAATTATGCATTCTAGCACACATCGCTAAATTGGTCAAGCAGGAATTTGACAATTACCAAAACTTAATATACAATTCTATATGGAGCTTGAGTACCATGAAGAGGATGACTCAGATAAGAGACTGTCCAGAATCAATGCAGCCTACAGAGACCTGAACTATAAAGGCTACGGTGTCATAAGAGCAAAATACAATGTAATTGTAACCGCACCATGTAATATTGATGGAATCGAAATCATAACAACATTTTCCACGGACCCAAGGCGTCTTTCCATGTTCACAATCTCCGAGCTAGAAAAATGTGCAAAATACTTTGAACCTGGAAAACACAGTCAAGCAACCATACCACTGGAAGAATACGCCAAAGTTTACTAGATTCTATCCACTACAATGCTTGGAAAAGCCTCCACCGCCCCGGCTACAAGCCTATCCTGAACCCCGGTCAACATTTCCTGAGGCAATTCTCTCAAGGCTCGATTCAGAATTTGCCAGTCCACATAATTCCTCTTATTATTCAGGTTACGAACTAGGGCTGGATTGTAATTATTATTAGCCCTCATAGGCATTTCTTTAAAATTTGGGAATTCTGACCGCAGGATATAATTGTTCAGCATCGGCAAATGCTCTGCCCTGTCTGTTAAAGGTGCCACTACCTTATTTAAATGTTGCTCTCCCCACAGATATAGTTCCGCAAGTTCAAGATCTTCGGCGGTAACTTCCGATTCAGGCTTTGACAGGATAAGTCTTCGCAATTTATATAGCGGGTCACCCGCCCTCTTGCCAAAGTAAATAGCAGAATCCATATATTGAACCTCGACCCCTATATCATCAATTCGGTCATTTGCGTGTGTTGCACTACATCCTGATTTATAAGTTTTTACCGCTAGAGTTAAATCTGGAAAAACCTGTCGCAATCTTCCGTGATTTTCGGGAACTTGTTTGTAACTCTCGATTATTTTCGTGATCCTGCCTAAGTCAGTTTGTCCCCAAATGCTGTGTACATGATATGTATCAGGGCAAGTTTTCCGGCAGTCCGAAAATTCACGATTTATGTTATCCCTTATACCTTCGGCTGATTTCTCTCTCGGGTCGACAATCACTGGCTCCTCGTACCATGTTGCAATTGGTAATTGCAAAAGAGGGATACCTGGATATTTCTCCGAGATTTCCCTGTTTATTTTATACTCAACCTCTTGGATTGCCTCTGTCAATATTGATTTACCCACAAATTATACTATGTCATAAATTCGCAGTTTTGTCAATGCCTACCCTACTAACCAATCTCCTGACCACCGTCTAGTTCCTTTCTAAAAGCATTCGCCCACAGCGGATTCGCCATTGCCTTGACCTCTGAAAGTGATACTCCGCTTGCTGCTTGTTTAATTAACCCAGCTAATTCATCGTTACTCAAAAGATCATAAGGTGGCCTGTCTTTTATAGAGATAACCTCTCTTATAAATTCAAGCGTCAAATCACCAGAAGAAAACTTGGCAAAGTAAAGAACAATCTCTTTCATTGTCAAATGGTCTAATACCTCGGCCAATAAAGGACTCTTCTCCCACTCGTAGTACAAATCTTCCATTTGAACAAGTGCGCCTGCCCCTCCCCTGACACTCCTACTGCACAGTCCTTCCAGAACATCATGGAAGATGTCATTCATGCTTGCCTGAACTTTCTCATCCTCGTGATAGGAAACGGACAACATTTTATCAAGCTCGCTCCCTACTGACCTATCCTTCACTAAATTAAATAGTGTGGCTTGCTTCAAGTTTATTCGTCGCTCTCTTGTTTCCGCTAACTTTTCCCGCACCTCAGACGACTTAACACTTAATTCCTTCAAGCAAGCTTGTTCTTTAACCACATTCCCAGAAGACCAGATTCTCTCCATTTCTTCTCTTAACTTTATTTCTTGAGCCTGAAAATACAGCTCGCTCTGCTGCAAGCCGTGTGCTTTTTCCCTGATATACTCCACCTTTATGCCTCCGGCCATACACTATGTGTATGCTTCTAATTCTCCTCGATTTGCTCGTTGTACATTTTCAGAATCTGCATCGCCAAATCTTCGTCCTCAACAGACTCTATGCTTTCCTCGTCATCGGTAATAATCCTGAATACTGCCGCTGCATCTTCATCCGCGTCAAGTGGTCGCAGCAATGCAAACAACTCGTCATTATGTGGAATTATCGCGATTTGTTCTAACTCGACACTCTCCCCAGCTTCATCAAACAAGAAAATGTTGTCGTCATTTTTTTCGTCCAACAATTGCTTCAATAAGCTTACATCTTTACTCATACTGCACCTCCAATATAATTGTTTAGTATCATGACCGCCGCCATCTTGTCAATCAATTCTTTAACCTTCTCCCTCTTAATAATTCCCAAGTTGTTGCGAATATGTTCTTCCGCCTCCCAGCTGCTTAGTCTCTCGTCAACGAACACAACCTCTAACCCACTTACCTCACCTAACAATTCCCCAAACTCGCGAAACCCATCACCCACAACTATCTTCTCTATCCTTTCGCTCTTTATTATCTCCAATAACCTTGATAGATTCTTTTTTTCGCCTCGATTCTCAATCGTCAAAAAGGGACTGGCAACTCCCGCCACTGCCGTCGCAAGACCAATCCTCTTCAACCCATAATCAATTCCCAGTAACTTCACGATTAATTATTCCTCTTCCTACGATGTATCCACGCCGAAACAATGTTATCACCCAGCTTTTGCTTGAATTTAGCCGTACGGTCACCCTCTTTGATGCCAGCAACAGGGATATGAACAACACGCCCGTCCGCGGTTTGTGCCACCAAATCTTCCTCGCCTTTGACAACCGCACCGAAGACATATTTCTCGCCCGCACTCAACGCCGGCCCAAACATCAAACCTTTTCTGTAACGAACCATTTTATCTATGTCTTTAACTGGGGTCCTCTTGATATTACCCTTGTTGGTAATTGCCACTATGAACCCATTACGCTTAGACACCGTATTACATACGGCCAGCACCCCTTCCTCCATGTTAATACCCTTTACCCCCCCTGCAATTCTACCTTGAACAGGCACATCGTTGGTTTGTGCGTGCAGGATACTACCACTGGAGCTCAGTAACATTATGGTATCGCTCGGCTTGAATTCATCAACACGCAGCAATTCGTCACCATCGTTCAACTTTCCGCTTTGGAATATAGACTTTTGAATTGCACAGGATTCCACCCATGTACTGCGCTTTATCATGCCAAATTTCGACAACCACACCAGTTCAGAGGTTAACTTACTCTCAACCCCTTCAGCCCCAGGCAGTTGTTCATGAACAATCTCGTATATTGCGATTGGCTTCTCACCCTCCCCCGCCAGCTTAAAGATCTTATTCAGGAACACACCCTTGTCACGCAGCTTGCATTCCGGAATGTCCGAAATTTCCAACTTGTATGTATTCGCCCTGTCCGTAAAGATGTACAACATCTTGTCAGTCTGAGTCTGGATAACAACCAAATTCGCATCACTGGTCTTCATTCCCGCCTTGAATTCGGTATTAGACATGCTGTAGTGCTTTTTGTCCATCCTTTTAATAGTTCCCGCAGCGGTCAAGGTTACAACAACCTCCTCAATTGGCTTGGCATCATCATCGGCAGTGATTGGCGTTTCCTCTAAGCTCCTCAGAACTCTACTTCTTCTCTCGACTTTATATTTTCTCTTAATCTCTAATAACTCTTTCTTGACTTCCTCGTATTGCAATCGTTTTGATGCAATAATCTTCTCCAACTTTGCGATAATCTTTTTCAGGTCTTCTAATTCCTGCTCTAACTTATAAACTTCAAGGCTTGTCAGCCTCGCCAGCCTTAAATCTAGGATAGCCTGTGCTTGTTTCTCGCTTAGGCTAAATGTGTCCCGTAACCTTTGGCGGGCCTCGGTTGTGTGTTTACTTGTCTTTATAATTCGCACGACCTCGTCAATGTTTTTAATGGCGACCAGGAGACCCTCAACAATATGTGCCCTGTCCCTAGCATTATGCAAGTCATGCATTGAACGCTTGTAGATTACCTCGCGCTGATATTCGCAATAATATTGGATCAGCTGCATCAAACCAAGCAGTTTAGGCTTGCCGTTAGCAATCGCAACCGTGTTTATATTAAAATTTGTCTGCAAGTTAGTATGCTTATACAGCATATCCACAATCTCCTTAGCATCAAAGCCATTTTTGATCTTCAGGACAACCCTAGCCCCATTCCTGTCGGATTCATCCTTTATCTCCTGAATCCCTTGCAATGCACCTTTTTTCGCCTCACGAACCAAGGGAAGAGCCTTCTGCCATGTAACCTTATTTACTTGATACGGAAATTCGGATACAACGATGGATCTCCGGTCATTACCCTCGACCTCGATGTGAACCTTACCCCGCATTATAACACGGCCTTTTCCTGTCTTATAGGCTTGCGTCAGGTCATCCCCCACCACAATAAAGCCCGCAGTTGGAAAATCAGGCCCTTTGATTATCTTCATAACTTGGCCAAGTGTAATACGAGGATTGTCAATATAAGCAATATGTGCATCAATAACCTCTCCCAAATTATGAGGAGGTATATTCGTCGCCAAACCAACCGCAATACCAGTAGCACCATTGGTAAGCAAGTTTGGATATCTTCCTGGCAATACATCTGGTTCAGTATTTCGGTCATCATATGTCAAACTGAATGGAACAGTGTCTTTTTCAATATCGCGCAGTAACTCTAACGCAAGAGGTGACAGTTTCGCCTCGGTATACCTCATCGCCGCAGGAGAATCCCCATCTTCATTACCAAAGTTACCCTGCCCCGTTACAAGTGGCATATTCATATTGAATGGCTGGGCCATCCTTACCATTGCATCATAAACCGATGTGTCCCCATGCGGGTGGTATTTACCCAGACACTCACCAACGATTGCCGCAGACTTTCTAAACGGCTTTTCTGGCATCAACCCTAACTCGTTCATAGTATATAAAATTCTTCGTTGAACGGGCTTCAAGCCATCCTCTACCCTTGGCAATGCCCTGTCCAGAATAACGAATTCGGAATATGGAATCATGCTCTCGTGCATCACCTGACTTAGATTCTTGTGTATCAGGATTCCGCCTTCTTCTGTCTTTATTTCCTCTGCTTTGTCACCGCCACCGCCATAAGATCGCTTAGCCTTTGCCTTGTCCATACTCTTATAAGCCACCTTCGCCGCCTCAGCATCCGCAGCCTCTTTTGCCGCATCCGCCGCCAAATCCGCGTCGGAAATTTTGACAACCTCGTCTATGTTGTGGATGATATTCTCGTCTTTTTCATCACTCATGACACTATCATGGCAAATTTAAGGGGATAAGTCAAGCGAACATTTATTCCTCATCTTCCTCTTCATCGAACCGCCTGTTCGGATTAAAGAACTCTGCTACGAATTTTGAAACTTGTTTTGTCCAAAGCCGTTTTTTCAAAACATGCAAAATTCCAACAGCCCCAAGCACGGTAAAAAAATATGCCCCGACATGTGCCCCTCTCCAAAAAAACTGATTATTACCTCTAAATGATGCCCCCTGGATCAACGCAAATATGCCCGTCGCCAAGACAACCAACGAAACTAATGCCATCATGGGCTTGTAAAATTTTAACAACCTATCCCACTTACCCAGCAACAACATTGCTCCAAAGCCAATTAGCAAAATCCCTAGTGCAAATGAAATCAGCCCAAATATAGCGGTCAGATTCCAGAACACGGTAAACCCAGTGTCCGTGAATTCAAGTATCCTAAAAATGGGAAAATAGTTGGCATTCCTCCAATTATTAAATGGGTCTGTATGTATAATCGCAAAAAACGGCACATTCACAAGTGCCATAATCAACACCCCAAATCCAATTGCAACTAGTCCATAAATTTGACTTTGTTTCATACCCCACTATACCACACTAATCATACTAAGACCACGGCAAATTTAGCAGAAACCTCCCTATCCAGAAATGCCTTCCTAAATATACTTCCATCAACAATAGGGTCAAAGTCAATCTCTTCGTCACTCATCAACCTTACATTTGGGATTTCAATCCCCTCCTGCCTCTCCAATAAATCTGATATCAATTCTTTCTCGACCAAATATAACTTCATCCTCAATTATCTAGTAATATTTTACTAGATGCAAGCACTTTTTCACAAATAGTTAATACTTAATACATGCCAGACTTTGCTGACAGATTAAAAGAACTTCGCCTTGAAGAAGGATTGAATCAGTCCGAACTGGGCAGGCAAACGGGAATTCCACAGGCCTCTATAACCAAATGGGAGGCTGGTCACAACGACCCATCTTTAAAACATGTTATAACTCTAGCCAGATTTTTCGAAGTAACCGTTGGCTATATGGCTGGCGAAGAAGGATAACAATCTTTCACCAACAAGTTGAATTCTGTCACATCCCCATCCTAATTCTAAAATCATGTGATATACTGCAAACATGAAAAACCCCGAGGCAAGAAGTCACTCAACGACTGAGAATTTCCGAGGACAGAAAATTGGAAGGAATTTGAGTGCGAGTTACCGAGGGGGTGGGGTGCGGGCGAAAACCCCCATGAAAACCCCCATGGAATTCACGAAATTTTTATTCAAATTTTTTTCTTGACTAAAGCCAAGCGTGGGTAGAGCGAGACCCCTGTTGAAGCGTTGTGGAACAATCATTTGCCAAAGCCTTTAAATTATGCTAGCCTTACCACATGGCACACGAATATACCAGCAGTAAGATCCAAATCCTAGAGGGTCTGAACGCCGTCCGAATGCGTCCAGGTATGTATATCGGCACAACGGGGTCAAAAGGTTTTCACCACTTGCTGTGGGAAATTGTCGATAACTCGATTGACGAATTGGCGAACGGTCATGGAACACAAATGACGGTTAAATTACATAAAGATGGCTCCGCCTCAGTCGAGGACGATGGCCGAGGTATCCCCGTTGACCTCCACCCACAACTAAAAGTCAGCGGTGTCGAGGTTGTATTCACCCAACTGCATGCTGGTGGAAAATTTGATGGCGGCGATAACTATAAATTCAGTGGTGGCCTGCACGGTGTTGGTGCATCCGTAACCAATGCTCTATCCGCTTGGTGTGATGTCAAGGTTTTCAAGAACGGCAAAACACACCACATTCGCTTCAGTCCAAAAACCCTAGACAATAAAAAAATGCAATATGGTACCGCGGACGCCCCCCTAAAAGTTGTTGGCAAGACGGATAAACAAGGAACACTGGTACACTTTTTGCCCGACAAGGCAATGTTCAAAGGCACCGAGTTCAGCAACGATATCGTAGCAAAACGATTGAAAGAGTTGGCATTCCTGAACAAAGGTGTCCAAATTAACTTTTACGACGAACGCATCGAAGAAGACAACGAAGATGGCGAGATATCCTCAGCAATCTTCCGGTTCGAGGGCGGTTTAAGTGATTTCGTTGAATACCTGAACGAATCCAAAACCCCTATCTACCCTACCCCATTCCTATGCGAAGGTTCGGGCAGCGGCACCGGAATGCCAATTGCATTCTCGATCCAGCATAATGACAGCTACACGGAATCGGTCTTCAGCTATGTCAACAATATTCCCACATCCGAGGGCGGAACCCACGAAACGGGCTTCAGAATGGCACTAACCCGTGCGTTCAACCAAATTGCAAAAAACAATAACCTAATAAAGGACAAAGACGCTCCACTGATTGGTGACGACTATCGCGAGGGCCTAACCGCCGTTCTGTCCATCAAAATGAAAGAAGTCCAGTTCGAAGGTCAAACCAAAACAAAGCTTGGTAATGTCGAGGCAAAAACAGAAGTAGAAATGTTCACATATGCATCATTAATGGAGCATTTCAGCGATTATGACAAGAACAAAAAGAAACAACAACTCTTCGATTCCATTCTTAGCAAGGCAAAAGGTGCCGCCCGAGCCCGTGAATCCGCCCGAAAAGCCAAGGAAATCTCCCGTCAGAAAAGCTCTATCGACGGCGGAGTTCTGATTGGAAAGCTGGCCGCATGTACCGGTCGTCGCCCTGAATTAAACGAATTGTTCATAGTCGAGGGTGATTCCGCAGGTGGAACAGCAAAGGTTGCACGGGACAGGTCCATCCAAGCCATCCTGCCTTTAAAGGGTAAACCTCTAAATGTCGAAAAAAAGCGTCTAGACCAAATCCTGGATAATGACGAATTCCGAACGATAATCAGTGCAATTGGCACAGGAATAGGCGAAGATTTTAACTTGGACAACTTGAAATACCACAAAGTTATAATTATGGCTGACGCGGACCAGGACGGTGCACATATACGGTCAATTCTACTTACCTTCTTTTACCGTTACATGAAAGAACTTATCACCGAGGGACATGTCTACATCGGAATGCCGCCATTGTTCAAACTGTATCGAAAGGACTGGTCGGCGTATGCCTACGATGACGAGGAACTGCGTCAACTAACATCCAAGAACAAGGGTACAATCCAACGATACAAAGGTCTTGGCGAAATGAATGCCGACCAGCTGTGGGACACCACCATGAACCCAAAAACGCGGAAACTGTGCCTTGTAACTCTTGATGATGTTGCCGAAGCGGAAAGACTGATTTCTACCCTGATGGGCGACCATATTGAATCGCGAAAGGAATACATTTCCAAGCACGCTAACTTTAACAAACAAGAAGGTTTTGCGACTAAAGTGGTCAAGGCCAAAGTCTTCAAACAAGAAGAAGCGGTCGCCTCTTGACAAATACGACCCGTTATGATAATATTTCCATATTAACACAAAAATTGACCCATATGTTTCGCAAGCAACCGGTAAACAATACCAACTAGAAACAACAAGATACGGCGAGGAATACTTTCCTCTTGTTGGTGGCAAAGCGTATGAAGCCACGGATAAAGATGCTGAAAGCCCAATTGCCCAGACAGCGAAATTGAAATTTACACGCATCGGGGCACGAAGAGATTTAATCAATCAAATCAAAGAAAGGGAGTTACAAGAATCATGAGTAAAAAAAAGAATCAAGTAGTCCCGTATGTGTCACGAGCCACTGGCAAAGAGTACAAGCTTGTAACCACCAAGCTGTCAACTCAGGGTATTATACATCGAAATGCCTTCGGTGGACTTGATATTGGAAGGGTCAGGGGACATGCAGTCGACCAAACAGGCGAATATCCTACTTTCCATGTAGGGGGACAACCTACAAAAGATCAACCCTTTTCCGAGATGAAACTTACATGCCTAACCCACATCGGGGCCCGAGGAAACTTAATCAAGCAAATAAAAGCATTGGAAGATAAAGCATCAGAGGCTTAAATCCCTCCGCACGCATCGCCAATACCCTCTAGGCACGCCCCAGCTACTGTCCCAACACACGACACAACAACTTTGCCGGCCTCGACCGTACCCTCGGCAACCTTTTTTACGACTTCACCTGTTCCACGGCACACACTCCCAATATTCTGTGCAATTCCATCAAGAATGTGACCTGCCCAAGTGTGATCACCAGAATGTTTTTCTTGCTTTTCTTTATTCTTCATACCAAAATTATACAACAAAAAAGCAAGTTTTGCAACTTGCTTTTGGAGGTTAGACTTCTTGGCTTGACTCCGACTCTGTCACTTGCAGTTGTCCAGTTTTAACAAGCATGTTATAGTTCGGGCACTTGCCTTCAAAGACTTCTGCAACAGGCACCTTACCAGTGCTATGACCAAGTTTAGATTTGCAATATTGTTGACATACAAAGTGAGTCATTGTTCTCTTTTTATCTGGTGGATTGAAGGCAGGATTATAGAGTCTGTTCGTAGCCTCTGGGAATCCTTGAATAAATTTTTGGTGAACTTCTTTGTCATTTCCCATTGCGTCTTCAGACAACTTACACAACTTTGTGCAGTGCATTACACTATTGCTTCCCTTTTTCAGCATCAAGTCCTCGATTTGTCCCTCACGAAACATTTGCCTAAACATAAAAGACCTCCTTTACTTTATGTACGGAAGTCTATCATGTTTTTGATACAGTTGTCAAGAGTGATGTTTAGACGAGCTCAATTATAGCTATTTCAGCATCATCACCGCGACGGTTTCCTAGACGCAGGATACGGGTATATCCACCACCTTGGCCCAGTTCCTTGGCCCGCTTTGCATAACGCGGTGCAAGTTCGTTGAAAATCTTTTCAATCAATGGATGATTAATGTTTTTTGTTCGGGCGGTAAAGGCCCGCTTGGTTTCCTCTTTGGTCTTGACTTCGTGCAGATCATAAACCTTGCCCATAATAGAACGCCTAGCAGCCAACTTCTGTGGTCCATCAACAAGAACTTTCTTTGTTACTTTGACGCCTTTGCTGTTTACAACCTCTTTATCCACTTTTTGGGTGTCCATATAGGTCCTGATTGCCTGGGTCAAAATCTTTTCCGCAGCTGAACGAACGGATTTTGCCCGCGTAACGGTGGTCTCAAGACGACCATTCCACAGTAACACACTGACCTGATTACGCAGGATTGCAAGTCTTTGGTCGGTTGGTCTTCCAAGTTTTTTCGGTTTCATTTTATTCCTCCTATTTTAGGGTGGACGAATGATGAATTATGCTTCTTCATCTTCGTCGGCCTTTAAGTAAAGGCCAAGTTGTTCCAGCTTTAGTATAATTTCGTCAAGGGACTTAGATCCCAAGTTTCGAACACGCATCATTTCGGTCTTGGTCTTGCTTGTCAGGTCCTCTATTGTGTTAATTGAAGCACGCTTCAAGCAGTTACTTGACCTTGGGGACAATTCTAGATCTTCGATAGACATACTGAGTAGTTGGACTTTTTGGTCTTCTTGCCTGTCTACCAATATT
>Ga0131853_10003251_pt1 | contig 29179 bp, 27 predicted proteins | sample TergutLab28metaG_FD_92764 | JGI IMG/M metagenome (GOLD analysis project Ga0131853, IMG submission 92764) | Labiotermes labralis P1 segment gut microbial communities from Petit-Saut dam, French Guiana - Lab288 P1 (version 2) (version 2) | ecosystem: Host-associated > Arthropoda: Insects >... | reverse complement strand
AATTTCATTAAGGAATTGAGCAAACTTATGCACAAATTTTTATGTGTCCCAAAAACCTTTTTGAACAACAAATCGTTTTTCGGGTCAAGATATTTTTCAAATTTTTCCATATTTACCTCCTATCTAGAGGAAAATACTATTTGCACCACCGTCAAAACCATAAAAACAAGAAAAATGCAAAAATGAACGTCCCCACAGCCCCCTCTCCATCTTGGAGATGTGGCTGTGGGGAGAGGTTGATTATTTATGACTTTCATTATGAACGGCGGCGAAATAACAGGCAACCGTAATACGATTGGAGTGGTGGTGCTTGCAGGCAATTTTGCTCCCCATATTCCAATGTTTAACTCTGCGCTTGCGCTTGGGCAGTTTGTTTCGCAGACCAATGACAGAGAAGCGATTGCTCCTCGTGTTTTCAATTCGAGCGGGGGGTTGCAGTAGTCGAGGGGGCAAAAGATTTTTTGCTTGTTCGGGGGTGGCGGAATGTATATTATATGTATAAATGATATGAAAACTTGAATAATCGAGGTGGGATATGGAAAAATGGCAAGAAGAAATGGCTGCAATCAGAGCGGCAATGGCGGACACTATGAAAGGTTTTGCTGAGATAAGGGAACAGCAGGCAGAGAACTTAAAGGGTTTTGCTGAAGTTAAGAAATTGCAGGCGGAAAGCACCGCCAATCTTACGCGCATAGAAAATTTACAGGCAGAGCAGTGGGAAAAATATCTCGACAGTATAAAAGAAACTAACATAAAATTTGGCGGTATAGACGATGCCACAGGTCGCATAGCCGAAGATTATTTTTACAACACTCTTAAAGAAACAAAAACCTTAGGCAATGTCCATTTTGATATTGTCGATAAAGACGTTAAGGGCTACGTTCCGGGCAAAAACGGCGGCACAATTTTCGGACAATACGACATAACTCTTATAAATCAAAGTTCCATCGGCATAGTCGAAGTAAAAAATTCGGTAGAAACCAAAGATGTAAATAAATTGCTAAACGAACAAGTAAAAAATTTCAAACTGATATTTGATAAATACGCAAATTATAAATTCTACTTGGGAATAGCAGGACTTACTTTCACCAAACCCGCCGAAGAAGCCGCCCGAAAATACGGTATGGCAATTTTAAAATTAAAAGGCAATATCGTAGAAGTCCAAGACAGCGATTTGAAAGTGTATTGACAGGCGATTGCTCCTCGTGTTTTCAATTCGAGCGGGGGGTTGCAGTAGTCGAGGGGGAGGGAAAGAGAAAGGCAAGGTTTTGTGGCTTGCCTTTTTGGTGGTGGTTTAGAGGGCTTTTATTTATTTACCTAATTTTGCTTGTAGTTCGGCTATTTGCAAGCGCAAATGTTCATTTTCGGCATCTTTATCTGCAAGTTTCGCGGCTTGTTCCGCAATTTCTTCTGCTTGTTCTGCGATTTCTTCTGCTTGTTCTGCGATTTTCTTATCTTTTTCCCCGTAAGTTTGCTCTAAATACCGCTGATAATACAATTCCTTTTCAAGTTCCTTGCGCACTTTCTCATCCGCCGCGGCGTGTTGTAAAACAGTCAACAGATTTTGAATTTCGGGAATATCTGAATTCATAGGAAAACTCTTTGTCGTTTTATCCTCGGAAGCAAAATTATCTTGGGCAAATATCGACAAAACTGCGTCAAGTTTTGTGTTCAAACTTTGCTTAATCCTTTTCGTCTGCACAAAATATGCCTTATGTGTCAAATGCTCCACAAAATTGTCGTGAACAGTTAATTTTTGATTTGTCTGCAAATCTTTGCATTCAGGAAAAGCGACAAATGCAGGAGAATTAACCGACAAATTAAATCCGAGTATATATATCGCGATAATCGGATATTCCGTTCTTTTATATTCTACGGCTAAATAATCTCTAAAACGGGGAATGTCGCCAAAATTTCCCGCTTTCTGTATTTCTATAATCACTGTTTTTGTATTACCGTTTTTATCTTGTATCTTTGCGGAAAAATCTTTTCGATAAAGAGTAAGCGCCCCATTTTTTTTGTTGGGATCGGTATGCTCTTGAATCCTTGCTTCGAGAGATACTATTTTACAATCCAATATCGTCCCTACAAGAAACCTTGCGATTTTATTATTTTCCATAAGACGTTTGAACACCGCATCATATATCGGATTGGCAATTACCACATTTTCTTTTTCCATTATTCCCTCCTTATTTATTAGGATAAAATACGTTTTGCCCCGCCAACAAAACCACAAAATGAGGAAAAATGCCAAAATGAACGTCAACCCTACCTTTCCTCCATCTCCCAAAACCAAGAAAAACAACCATTGGCATAATTATTGAATACAAACAACGTGTTTCCGCGCTTTTTTTAAGTATAAATTGGATTTTTAACGGTTTCAAAGCGTGAAAGGCAGAAAAATCTTTATGAAAAATGGGCGTTTTCTGGCAAAAGAAGAAAAATTTGCAAGTGTATTGAGCAAGATAGGAAATATCTGTTCAGTTGTTTCTATATCTGCAATCGCGCTCGTAGCCATATCTGCAATTTTAGTCAAATTTTTTGAAATCGAACACGTTATCCTGCTTTTTATTGCGTTTTTAGGTCCGGGAATTGCTACGGTTTTCGGAACGGTTTCGTTTGCTTCTACGATTTACGGCTGGTTTCGATATATCGTTTTAAGAAAAAAAGTGGACAAAAAAGGAGAAGCGTTAAACGAGGCGGGTAATCAATTCGGAGATTTTTTGTCGAACCTTCCCGATATGCTCGGACAATTCTTTTCTATGGTTTTGTCGCAAGCGGGAAGTATTGCGCTTGTTGCGTCGGTGGCGGCTTCTGCCATAACTTACGTTCCTGCTATAAACGAGGCGCTGAATTACAATGTCCGTCCGCCTCAGATTGATAATATTATTTCGGAAATTCGCTCGATTTTCGGCGCTGAAGAAGAAGTCGGCGAAGGGTATTCCATTAAAGACGACGTCGATGATACAGACGGGAATGTTATAGAAATTGAACAAATAATAGAGCTTCCCCCCGAAGAAATTTACGAAGAAGAAATTCCGGAAGCGCCGCGTATTATCAGAAATATTGTTCCCGAAGCATTGCCGCCGCCCGAAGAGATTTTCACCTTGTTTACGATAACGGGACAAGTGGATTTGCGCGCCAATAATTTGATAGGCGAAATTGTATCGATAGAACTTTTGTCGGAGGACGACAGGATTGTTTCTCGTACTCGCAGCGACGGGTACGGGAATTACGTTTTTATGCACGTTCCCGAAGGCGATTATCGAATAAGAGTGCGGCACGATTGGTTTGAGAACGCTTACGGCGAAACTTTCACGCTTAACAGAAATATGCCTCATCAGCACGGAGTTGTCTCGCTTGCGGCGTTTGACTGGGCGCCTATTTCGATTTTTATGGCTGATACTGAGCCGACGGTTGTCGAAGAGCCGATTATTTTGGCAGAAGCGGAAACTGAGCATGAACCTGCCGCTCCCATCCGTTTGGTGGCGAGAGGCGGTCGCAGTCTTATGTATTCCGTTCGTCCCGAATTGCTTATCGGCAGCGCTTCGGCGGGCGTGGGCGGAAGCGTTGGATTGGGTATGATAGGGCGCGGCGGATTTTATTTTTCTATGGATCTAAGATACGGTCCCAACAGGGCTCTCGGCTCAAATTTTTACGGCGGCGATTTTAATTTCGGCTGGATGTTTAACAGAGATGGTTTATTCAAAAATGTGCTCGGACTAAGCGTCGGTTATCAATATATGTCTTCGGTTATGAATATAAAAGATTTTGGACTTGTTATTTCCGAGCGAGAAGAAGATAATTACGGATTTGGCGGCGTGTTCTGGAAAGTTCTTTTGGGCAGGCGCGGAAATCTCGATATTACCAACAGATTGCTTTTCGGGCACAGGATTTCGGGCATTTATACGGAAAGTATGTTGCATCCGCCTTATCGCATAGAACGCGAGACTAAATTAAATATGACATATTCGCTCGGAATTGGCTGGACTTGGATAAGAAACAGAAGCGCCGTAAGAATAGTGGATACCGCAAACGCTTCGCCGCGCAGAAATCCAAACCGCAACGCTCGACGAAACGCAAGAATAAAAGCGCTTATTATAGATACGGGCGCGGGCGCGGTATCGGACGCAACTCGAGTAGATACCACAAGAATAGAGGCTGTTGCAGATACTCCGCGGCGAAGCGCAAGGCGAAGTTCGCGAAGAGAAGCTCGGAGAAATTAGACGAACAAAATTAAAGATTATAGAAATTAACGCGTTTTTGTTTCGGCATTTAAGGCAAATAGTATTTTATCCCTTGATTACTTGATTGTTTTTAAGAATTATGGGAGGGCACCGTGTTTAAAAATCTAAAATTAGGTACAAAAATCAGAATACTTAACCTGTCTTTGCAGGTTATTTCAATCATTAACGTGGTGGCTGCCACCGCTCAGATGTTAAACGCAAGAGACGCGACGGCTTATATGGCAAATCAGGCGTTTCCGACAGTTATGTCAACTCAGAATATTCTGGCGACAAAAAGCGAATTAAGCGCTGTGTTGCGCGAGTATAATATCAGTTCCGACGTTCAAACCGCTCAGTCGAGCAACGAATTATTCAGGCAATTGGAACGCGATTTTACGGAGACCCGAGATTTGCTGAGAACGTCGTCGGGGCTTAAGCAATTCAGAGAAAAGTTCGAAAATATTTATCCAAATCAACACAGGGCGTTAAATGTTTATTCCGATTCGATATTTGCGATTGCCGCAAGACAAGCCCAACTGAGAGAAGCGTTTAGTTCCGCCGATATTGAAGCGTTGGCGACCGCAAGAAGAACGGCTGTGCGCAGTCATTTATCCGAAACAATGACGGAATATTTGCGCCTTTTGGAAATCCGCGACGGACTTTTTACAAGGCAGATGATAACTTTGCGGGCAATAAACGACGGCATAGAATCCATTAGCGACGAAATTATAGTGATGTCCACTCAAAGAGCGACTTTGACCCACAATTTGCTTACTTTCGGCGTTATTTTAATGATATCGTTGGTTGTTGGCGCGTTAATAATCGGACAAATATTGAGCGTTGTCGGCATTCAAACCATTGTATCGCCGATTTCCGCCGTAATCAAAGGGCTTTCGGGCGGAAGCGACCACGTTCGGAACGCCTCGGTCGAAATAACAAGCACATCGCAACAAATGGCGACGGGCGCGGCGGAACAAGCGTCGAACTTGCAGGAAATATCGTCGTCGCTTAAAGATATTACCACTATGACCAAACGCACCGCCGAAAACGCCGAACGCGCCGAAGGGCTTGCCCAAGAAGCGTCGAGCAAAGCAAACAACGGACAAGAGGCGATGAATTCTTTGTTGAAAGCGGTGGATCAAATCCAAACATCCACCGAAGAAACGGCGCAAATATTAAAAGATATTGACGGAATTGCTTTCCAGACAAAACTTTTGGCTCTTAACGCGTCGATTGAGGCGGAACGAGCGGGCGCGGCGGGTAAGGGCTTCAGCGTTGTTGCTACCGAAGTCAGAAATTTGGCTATGCGAAGCGCCGAAAGCGCGCAAAAAACCGCAGGTCTCATAAGAAGTTCGCAAAAAAGCAGTAAGCAAGGCGTAAATTTAGCGCAGGAAACAGCGGAAGTAATCGGAAGTATCGCCGAGGCGTCGAGCAAAATATCGTTAATCGTAAGCGAAATTACATCGGCTACTCAAGAACAGGCGAAAGGTATCGACCACGTAAATAACGCTATGTCAAATATGGACGAAATAACGCAATCGAGCGCAAACAGAAGCCAAAAATTGGCGTTAAGCGCCGAACAGTTGAGCGCGCAGGCGTTCATAATGAACGACTTGGTAGGAGATTTGATAGGCGTAGTTGACGGCGACGACGCCAAAAAAACCAGAGCGAAAGTAGGCGAATTCTCAGCAAAACCGACAAATTTAATGCTTTCGTATCAAAGTTGAAAATTTAAAAGCGCCTGTAATATAGAAGCGGGAATAACTTACGCTCCGCCAAGATTTGTCGCGGCAAAAAAATAAAAAAAAGGTATTTTATGTTAAAAAAGCCTTTTTTGCTGGTTTCTTGATATGCGCAATATAGTATTTTGTAAAATAAAATATTGAAAAAAGGAAAATTTTTGATAGATAAAGAATTAGAAAAACATTCGTGCGCGATTACGCTTTCAGATATGGAAATTTTTATTTTTCCCGAAATTTTATATGCTTTGGTGCTTGCTAATTGTATGTCGAGTATTATTTGGGAATGGAAAAAAGACCCGTGGTTTTCTGATTTGTCGTCAATGAACGAACATAGAAAAATTCAGCGCGTTAAACAGTTTATTATGGACAAATTTGTTTTTAATTTGGACTTGGATACTTGGGGACTTACTACAAAAGAGACCGAAATTGCACGTTTTTCTGATTTTATCGACACCGGAATTTTAGCGCAAAGCAACGCGCTTTTTGGCTACGAGGGCGACAAATATTATTTCGATATAGACATTCGCAAGCACTTCGGGCTCGAAAAGTACAACGACAACATAATCCCTTATTGGAAAACCGAAACTGTTGAAGCTATGGAAGCGTTTAAGTATCGCGAAAATTATTCTACAGGAGCAGGGGAGTGCGTTTCATTATCGACTTTGTATGCCGCCGCTCTCTTTGTTATCGCCGAAATTCCGCTTGATAAAATTCACCTGCTTGCAACGCCGCTTCATTCGCAAAATTTTATTGAAACAAAAGGCGGGCTTATTACAAACAATCGAAGAGTTATCACAAAAACGATGTGGTTTAACGGTACGGAGCAGGCGACAAAGGCGCGTCGGGCAATAGAAAACGAGAAAATTACAATGCTCGTAAATAATTTTGGATACGTGCATACAATGTATGAAAACGCAACAATGCCGAGAGCAAAATACGAGGAAGCAAGCGCCGCGCTGAAAAAATATTTGATTACAGAGATAAATTTAGAGGTTTTCGTAAGTTTTCTGCGCGAAAATGTGCAATATCAGAAGCATTTTCAGTTTTGTTTAAAGAATAAAGACAAAATTTTGTTTATAGAAAGCGAAATTGTTTTTCAGCGCGAAGAAAAAAGCAAATCCCGAGCAGGAACAGACTCGCATAAAGCACTTTTGTGTGAGATTTCGGAAGTGGAATACTGCAAAATTCCGATTGAAAACCGTCTTATTCTCGAAGATTTTGAAAAATTGCTGAAAAAAAGCAAACTTAATCCTAAAGACGAAAACACAAAGCAGTTTTTTATAGAAAAATTGCAGAAAATTGTAGAAAATCCGACCGAATTTGCTGAAAATATCATTGCTTTTTCGTATATTGAGCCCAAATTACCCGATATTAACGCAAAAAAATTTATCGAAACCACTCCAATAACATTAAACGCAAAAGACGGTCGCGAAAATCTGATTTCGCAAATTTATTTGCAGGCAAAAGCTAACGCTACGGCAAATTTGGCGATAAGCGCGTTTCGCGATATAAGGCATTGCGGAATAAAGCCGTTTATGAAAGCGGCTTTTGAGCGAAATCCCGTTTGTTTTGAGGCGCTGAAAGATAAAAATCTCGACGAAATTTACGAAATTCTTAATAATTTTGACAATATCTCAATTTATAAAGAAGATTTTCGTCTTGCACAGCCCGACGAAGTATATAACTTTTCACGCGGCGACGGTTTAGAAAAAGCAATAATGCTTGCAACAATTATTTTTAGGAAAACACAGAAGGTTGCGCAAATCAAAATTCAAGGAAAAAGTGTCGAAGTTGCTTTCGAGCAAAAAATATTTTTATTTGAAAGCGACAAAAACGTTTTGTCGGCAGAAGAAAAAAATCAGCTTAAGCTATATTCGCTTTAGTTTCTAATCTTGAAATTCTTACGCTCAAATCTTCGTGTCTCTGGATAAATTCGGCTTCTATTTCGGAAAGACCTTCGGCAAATGCGTCCGAAACTTTACTCGCCAAATTTTCTATCGCTTCTTTAAGAACGTTAAAGTTTTCGTCAAACTCCTCTTTCAGGTCGTTTTCAATCCTTATTAAATCCAAACGAATTGGCTCCAACTCTTGTTCGGTCAAAACGCTTACAAATCCATCAAGGGCTTTCGATAATTCTTTGTGAGACATCTTTTCTCCTTAAAAATTTAATATTTTTCATAAAAATAATTTTTGGCGCAGTGCAATAAATTATTTTCTTGCATTATGAAGAAGATTTTCTTAATATTGTCTTTTTGCGCATTATTTGCAAACGCTCAAACATTAAAGGTTTTGTTGAGCGAGGAGAGTGTCGTTATCGGACAAACGTGCACAATGACGGTTGTTTTCCCCGAAGCCGTAAAACCGCTTTCCCTGCTTAATCCGAGGGAATGGGCAGGGGCTGTCAGGTTTAGGGACGTGCGCGAAGTGTTTTCGCCGACTGAAGCAAGATTTCAGATAATTTTGTCTCTTTACGAAGCCCCCGTTTGTACAATTCCGCCGTTAAGTTTTTTAGTGCAACTGCCCGACGGCGCGCGGGATACCTTAAAAACCGACCCGATTGCGGTGCAGGTAGCGTCAATTTTGGAGCAACTCGACTCTGCTCAACTTAAAAGATTAGCAAAATACGGAGCAATAAATCCGATGAGGGCGGGAAGACTGGCGATTTGGGAAACTATACTTGTTTTGGCGTTAATTATTGCCGCTGTTGTGCTTTTGGTTTTGCTGATAAAAAAATATCTAAACCGCAAAAATGCGCAAATTATAACGGTTCCTCCGTTTGAGGAAGCGATGAATGCGCTTTCGGCTCTCGACTCTTTCGACTTAATAAGCAAAAGCGAATACAAGGCGTTTGTATTTTCGCTTTCGGCAATTCTTAAGCGTTTTGTATCGCGAAGATACGAGGTATCCATAGAAGAAGCGACTTCGACCGAATTTAAGCAGTGGGCAAGAAGAAGCGGTGATTTGAGCAGAGAAAACAAGCATCTGATTGAAAATTTCATAAACGAAACCGATCCCGTAAAGTTTGCAGACCTGACTCCGAGCGTCGAGATATTGCGCAAACTTCGAGCAGATGTTGAGGAATTTGTAAAAAGAACACGTCCGATTGAAAATTTATCATCGACGTAAGATAAAAAAATTAAAACACACAGCATTATTTAATTGGGTGAAAGGCGGAGTTTTAAATTATGAAGGGTATAAGAGATTTTTTAAGTAATATTGCGGCGACTTACAATATTGTAAAGCTTAACGCTTTATCTTCAAAAAAAGATTTGGCAAAATTGCGTTGCGGCGCTTACAGCAGCGAAAGTTTTTTATCTTTGGCGGACATTGTTTGGAAGCAGGCTGTTCGTGATGAAATGTGCATTTCTACATTAATTGTAGATGTTGAAGACTTTGGAGATATGTGTAATAAATACGGACTTTTGGCTTGCGAAGAAATACTTGCAAAAATATCGGGAATAATACTTCAAAATGTTCGCCGTCCGCTTGACTTAACGGGCAGGTATCGCAGAAGCGTGTATGCTGTTCTTTTGTATTCGGCGTCCTTAAAAGCCGCAAATCGCATAGCTGACCGAATAAACAATGAAATAAAACAACAAAAATTTCAGCGCGTAGGCTTTGTTGACGATATTGTAGTCAACGTGCAGATAGGCGTTGCCACAAATGAGAAACCGTCTTTGGAAACATCTTTTGAAGATTTGTTGAAAGAAGCGGAAAACGGTTTCTGCGGCGCAAGAAAAGATAACGTTTGCACAAATTGCGCAAATAACGGTAAAGGAATTTGCGTATGAGATTTTATTCTCTCGAAGCGTTTTATCTTCTGCTTTTGCTTATTCCTGTAATTGTTTTTTACATTTACAGGGAAAAAAACAACAAAACCGCGGTTCGTTTTTCTAACCTTTCGGACGTAAAAAAAATGAAGCCATCTTTTGCGATTTGGGCGCGGCACTTGCTTATTTTGCTTAAAATTGCAGGCTTTTCTCTTTTAATTGTAGCGCTTGCTCGTCCTCAAAAGGGGAGCTCCTTTGAGGAAATAACCACGCAAGGTGTGGACATAATGGTTGCAATGGATATTTCGGGAAGTATGGCAGCTCTTGATTTTAAACCCGACAACCGTTTGGAAGTTGCAAAAAGACAAATGATAGAGTTTATCGACCGACGGAATTCCGACAGAATAGGGCTTCTTATTTATGCCGCTCGTGCCATAACATTGAGCCCGCTTACTCTTGATTATGACCTTTTACGTCAAATTATCGCCAACATAAGTTTTGACTCGCTTGACGAAGACGGCACGGCTATCGGCACTGCAATTGCAACTGCGGCAAATCGTTTGCGGACAAGTCAGTCGCCGAGCCGAATAATTATTTTGCTTACCGACGGCGCAAACAACCGCGGCGAAATTTCACCGATTATGGCGGCTCGTGCGGCGGCGGAACTTGGAATTCGCATACACACAATCGCAATCGGGCGAGAAGGTATGGTTCCGTTTCCGATGAGAGTGCGAAACCCATTTACGGGGGCAATCACTACCGAAATAACAATGATAGAGTCCGACGTTGATGTAGAAACGCTGAAAATAATATCCGAAATTTCGGGCGGCAGTTTTTTTAGAGCTGAAAATAGCGAAGAACTGCAAGAAATTTACGCAATAATAGACGAAATGGAAAAAAGCACGGTCGAAAGCAGAATTTTCACAAATTACACCGATAGATTTCACCTGTTTTTGATATGGGGTTTCGTTTTGCTCGTTCTTGAATTTATATTAAGACAAACACGTTTCAGGAGAATACCATAATGAGATTTGCCGAACCCGAATTTTTATGGGCGCTTTTGCTTTTGCCGTTTTTTGTAATTATTTACATTTTAATTGCAACGGCGCGCAAAAACTTTCGCAAAAAATTTGGTGATAAAGAGGTCGTTCAAAAACTTTTGCCTCGTGAAATATTTAATTTTCGTCCTCTCAAAGCCGTTATATTTCTGACTGCGTTTTCATTTTTGATAATTGCGCTTGCACGTCCGCTTTTTGGGGTGAAAACCGAAATGACAGAGCGCGTGGGCGTGGACATAATGATTGCGCTTGACGTGTCAAAGAGTATGCTTGCCGAAGACATAACGCCCAACAGATTACGGCGCGCGCAGTTCGAGATAGCCAACCTTTTTGAGATGTTTTCAAGCGACCGTGTGGGTTTAATAATTTTTGCGGGCGAGGCGTTTATGTTAATGCCGCTAACACTTGATTACAGCGTTGCACGAATGTATCTTGACGCGGTAAGCACCGATTGGGTAGCCACGCAGGGCACAGATATATCGGGCGCAATAGAACTTGCCCGTCGTTCATTTACGCCAAGCAACGCGTCGAAGGTTTTGATAATACTGTCAGACGGCGAAGAAACAAGCGGCGACGCACTTCGCTCAGCTCAGAGAGCCGCGCAAGACGGAATTGTAATCTACACGGTAGGCGTCGGCTCCGAGAGCGGCGTACCAATTCCGATGAGGCGAGAAGGCGGAAGCATAACCTATATGCGCGACCGAGCCGGCAACGTAGTAATGACCCGCCTAAACCCGCGAATGCTTGAAGAAATAGCAATTGCGGGAAGCGGCAGATATTTTTCGGCAGGCGTGGACTTAAATTTAACCGAAATTTATCGTCAAATCCGCGAAATGGAGCAGGGAGAATTCGGAGCAACTCGTCAGGCGCGTCTCAACGAACAGTATCAACTTTTCCTGTTAATAGCTTTGATTTTGTTTTTCTTGGAGTTTTTTCTTATTGATGCGATATTCAAAAAGAACGAATGGAAAGGGCGATTTTCTTAAGTTTTCGGCTTATCTTTAAAAAAATCAAAACAGCGAGTGCAACACTTCGTTCAGCGCAATTTCTGCAAATAGCGTTTTCTGCAAATCAGCAATTTTTTCTTCGTCAAAAGTGGAGTTTTTGTCAAAAACAGCAATTGCTTCTGAGGAGGGGACAGGGGTAATCAAATGGTTTTGGCTCCCGATTTTTGATAAGTGGCAAATAGCGTCGGCAACGTTTATTACAGCCGCCTGCGCACGAAAATTAAGCGGCGCTTCCGTCGGATTATGGTGATAGCGGATAATTTTGCCGATTTTTTCAGGTAAATTCCAACGTTGGGCTATCATATATCCGATTTCTGCGTGCATTACTCCCAAGATTTTTTGCTCCGCCTCAAAAAAACTTACCCCGTTTTTTTCTGCAAAATCTAAAACATCGCAAAAATCTTGCGGCATATATTGAGCTAAAATCATTTTTCCTATGTCGTGCAAAAGTCCTGCGACAAAAAGTTCGGCACCGTCTTCGGGCAGATAGGTTCGCGCAATCGCTCTTGCGGTAATTCCTACTCCTACGCTGTGTTCCCAATGTTTTTGCATATCAAAACGATTAAGCGCGCCGATATTTTTGAAATTGTCGAAAACCGTCAGTGAAAGCCCCATTTCTTTTACCGCCGCGTATCCCATAACCACAATTGCGGTATCGACCGTCGAGATTTCGCCCGAAAGTCCGTAGTACTCGGAATTTGCGGTTTTCAGAATTTTCGCCGTAAGTGATGGGTCGCTCGAAATGAGTTTAGCAAGCGTTTCCGTGCGTGTTGCGGGGTTATCCACCAAGTCGAGCAACTTGGCGACAACCGTTGGCAAGGTTGGCAAATTTGCTACTTTTGATGCTATGTTTTTTATTTTATCTGATTTTTTCAAGTCCATATTTTATTTTGCCTACTGAGTTTACGCCGTGAAATCTACAAATCTGCCGTGTTCGGGACCGCGATTTCGCCTGCCTTCTTCTTTTTTATGCTTCTTTTGCTGTTCTTCTTTCTGTCTTTCACGTTCTTTATCAGGGTCAATGGCATTTGCTTTTTCGGCTTCTTTTACCTGTTCCCGCATTTCCGCCATTCGCTTTTGGTCTTCTTCGCTGTTGCGCACTGCGGCAAGTGCAGGTGCGGCAAATTCGCCTCTCTGCATAGCGGATACGCCGTCAATCGCTTGAAGGTTCATTGCGTTCATAATCTCTAATCCTTCATTTTTATTTGTAAACGAGAACGCAGTTTCAGCATCACTTTTGAGTGAATTTGACTTACCCGCGACTCGGTTATTCCCAAGACTACCCCAATTTCTTTAAGTGTAAGTTCTTCAAAATGATACAGAGCAATCACAAGTTTTTCTTTTTCGGGAAGCGTCATTATCGCTTCTTTCAACACTCTTTTAACCTCTTCGTATCCTAATATCTGCAAGGGGTTGTCGGTGTTTGTGTCTTCTATTGTTTCCGATATCGACATTTCTCTGGACTCGCTGTCTTTTGAGAAAGTTGCGTCAATCGAAAAAACGGTTATGGGGGCTGAATCGGAAAGCATTTTCTCGAATTCGTCGCTACTCAATCCCAAATGAGCGCATACTTCGTCGTCGTAAGGACTTCTGCCTAATTTTTCTTCTAATTCCGAATATGCTCTTTGTATAAATTTAGTTTTTTGTCTTACTGAGCGCGGCACCCAATCCAAAGCGCGTAATTCGTCCAAAATAGCTCCGCGTATTTTATGGCTCGCAAATGTTTCAAATTTTATTTCTTTGTTCGGGTCAAAGGTTTCGACTGCTTTTATAAGCCCCAAAATTCCGCAACTTACCAAATCTTGCTTGTCAACCGAACGAGGAAGAGTATATCCCACCCTTTCGGCTATGTATTTAACAAGCCCTGCGTATTCTGCAAGCAACTTGTCTTTTGCGACTTTTGAGCCGCTGCTGCGATATTCTTCCCAAAGCGTATCAATGTTCGACATTTTCTTTTACTCCCTGTTTATTTATGAAAAATACATTCAGGCGCTCGCGTGTTTCGGCAAAAGTTTGCATTATACGCGTTTTTTAATCTTTTTTTCCTTTGCTTTCGCCTCGTTCTTCAATTCTTTTACTAAATCTCTATCGACTATGAATACCCGTTTTTTACCTTTTTCTTCAGCAATTCTTTGTTCAAAGCCGCCCTCCAAGGGGTCTAATTTTTCGTGGTCAATATCTTCGACAATTCCCCGAAGCACAATGTCGCCGATAATCATACCCGAAAGCCAAAACAAAATCGCGCCCAAAGCTGCCCTGAAAATTATCGGCGCTATGGTATCTACGGTAAATGTTCCCGCAAAATCGTAGCCTGAAAAAAATATAAAAAGAAAAGCCAGACACGCCAAAAACGCGCTGAAACTTTTTACTGCTTTTGTCATTCTTTACCTCCCGCGACTTGCACGAATTTAGCAAAAAAGTTTTTTAATTCGTTGTTATTGGTATCAAGATTTTCTTCACCGTCGATTTTGGCGGCAACAGTGTTTATTTTAAGTGAAAAATCTCCGATTTTTTTCGATAAAATTCCTATATCTTCACGAATAAGTGTAGCAAGTTTTTCACTTTTTGGCAAAACACCCAAAAAATCAAGTTTAAAATCAATAAATTTTTGCGACATCATAGTTAGTTTACTTTTTACAAGTTCCGTTTCAGTCGCATTTTGCGTCATATTTATAAGAAGCGAAATGTTTTTTTGCCCGCGCGAAACCAAAACTTTCAGCGTTGCATAAGCATCTGCAAGCGAGGTCGGGTCGGGGGTTGCGACAAGTATTACCTCGCCCGAACTAATCGAGAGCCGTATAGTATTTTCGGAAATTCCGGCACCGCCGTCAATCAGCAAATAGTCGTATTCTTGCGAAACATCTATGAGCTCTCCGATAATTTTGCGCAAATCTGAATTCGGCGAAACATCTCCGCTTCCGCCCGGAATTAAGTCAATGTTTTCGCTTACGTGGTGTATAAGATTTCGCACAGGGCAGGCATTTTTTATGTATTGCGTTAGGGTTGCTTTCGGCAAAACTCCAAGTAAAATATGCAAATTTGCAAGTCCGACGTCGCCGTCAAAAATAAGCACTTTTTTGCCTCGCATTGCAAGCGCTTTTGCTAAAAAAACCGTGATGTTCGACTTTCCCACGCCACCTTTTCCGCTGACAATGGCAATCGAACGAAGTTTTGAGTTGGCGCAATTTTTCGCCGCCGCAACTTCCTTTACAATTTTTCGCAAATTTTCCGCTTGGTCTTTCAAATAGAACTCCCTTCAAGCAGTTTTTTCACAAACGCTGTGGATTGCGCCGTTTCAATATCGTCGGGAACGCTTTGTCCTATCGTGAAATAAGACACAGGAATACCCACCGTTTGCACAACGTTAAATATGTTTCCAAGTCTCATTGTTTCGTCTAATTTTGTGAAAAGCAAACGCGAAACACCGAGTTTTTTGTATTTGTTTGCAATAGCAATAAGGTCTGATTCTTTGGTTGCCGCGCTCAAAACCAAATGCACGCAATCGGGGTTTAATTCTTGCATAAACGCTGCCAATTCGTCCATGTGCTCACGATTTTTTTGGCTTCTGCCCGCGCTGTCCACCAAAATAATATCGCTGTATTTGCAGTTTTGGATAACGTCCTGAATATCGTCGGGAGAGTAAACCGCCTGTAAATCAATTCCGATGATTTCGGAGTATGCACGAAGTTGGTCAATCGCCGAAATTCTGTAGGTATCGGTCGTAATAAGCGAGCATTTTTTCTTTTTTTCAAGCGAAAAATACGCCGCAAGTTTGGCTATGGTCGTTGTTTTTCCTGCGCCGGTAGGTCCTACAAAAAACTGAATTTTAGCGTTTTCGCAGGCAGAAACGGGGAAACTTTCCGCAAGTTCTCTGAAAAATTCTTTTGTTATGTGTTTGCCGAGATTTGGCGTAGATTTCTTGAGTTTGTCAAGCAAGTCCTTTGCAAAGTCGTCTCTGATTTCGCTGTCCACAAGGCGTTTGTAAAGAATTGCCCAAGGTCCCGCGTATCCGCCCGACGCTTTGCTTTCGCCCGTCGCCAAAATTTCGGTCAAAAGCTTTTTCATATCGCTCAAATCGTCGCGGATTTTCATTATATGAAGCGGTGGCTCTTCCGGTTTTATTACTTCTTCGTCAGAAATGCTCAAAGCAGGCGCATTCTTTTTGGATTGCGGCACGTCAATATGCGTTATGGGCGCTGTGTTTTCTTGTATCGGCGTCTGCATTTGCGGGGGCAGGGGAGCGCTTTGTTTAGAGTTCGGAATATGAATTTGAAACTCTTCCTGCTGAAATTGCCCTTGTTTATATTCGTTTTCGGCTTCATTGGCATTTATGGTTTTGAGCCGTGCCAAAAATTCGCGGTTATTTCCGCTTGTATTCACGGGCATTTGCGGAATTGGCGCGGGCGAAATTTGGTTGTCTTCGTCAATCGCCGCGGTGACTTCAACTTTGTCGCCGTTGTAAAAGGGGATAAGTGAGGCAGGCAAATTCCTTGTTTGCAAAATAAGAGCGTCTTCGCCCAACTCCGCCTTTACCTTTACGTATGCTTCGCTAATGGTGGCGGCTGTAAATTTTTTCATTTTCATAAATATTTCTCCGATACTTCCCCAAAAATACTATGTTTTCCACACAAAAATCATACCAAACGCACTTTTTTGCGTTTTTTATGAAAAAATACTAAGGTTTAACGTATTTTCCTCTATAAAAGGGGAAAAAAATGATTCAAGACGAGCCGATAATTTTTAAGGTTTGCAATCCGGATAGCGTTTTGTGCAAGTTTAAGATTCCTTATCTTAAAGATTTGCTTGTCGAAAATCCGCGAGGAAAACGCGAAGTTCGTATGGACATTAAGGCGAATACGGTTTGGCACAAAAACGTTTTGCCGAACGATTTGGAATTCGACTTAATGCCGGGGCAATTTTTAACGATTTTAATAAAACCGCACAACGACGAATATTTTGCGGGTTGGGGACGTTGGTTTCATTGGAATTGGGACGGAAATCCTCAAACGGAAATGACGCGTTTTTTGAGTGCCGTTTTGTCCGACCCGGATTTTGCGCATTTGGAAAACGAAACAAAAATCGGAGAATATTTTAGGGCGTTTCAATACGCCAACACTCCGATAACGACCGCGCCCAACGAGGATTTAGACGACTATTTTGAAGAAATAGAAATCGGATTCAGAGCGTCTCAATATGCCGGCTGCGAACATTTGACGGCAAAACCCGACGAAAAAACGCCTCTCGGACTTGTAAAAATCGGCGGCTTTTTCAGAAATTCGCAATACGGCGGTAAATTTACGCCAGATTTTATCCCTCCCGACTTAATTGAAAGTGCGATTTTTCATAAAATTTTGCTGAAAAACAATATGGAGATATTCAAAGAAATTTTGGACGAATTAAAAACCGAAGAAATGTGCGAAATGGCGCTTAAAGCAGACGTTGTGAATTTTGCAGAATACGTTCCCGACCGATTAAAAACAGAAAAAATCTGCAAAATCTTGGTGGCAAGCGACCGTTTTCGCGGCTTACAATATGTTCCCGAAAGCGCAATGACCCAAAAAATCTGTGATATTGCAGTTAAAAATAATGCCACCAATTTGGAGCACGTTCCCGATAAATTCAAGCGAAAAACAGATAACAGGCGTTTTTATCACCGTTTCGTCCGCACAAAGCCGCACAAAAATTTGTTCCACGCTCTGTTTTTTATGTGTTCGTTATACAATTCCTCGTTAGCGAACAGAATTCCGATTGTCCTTTCTTGACGAAGCGTGGTTTGCAATTCCGCCATATAGCCGTCGGTTATTATTATTGTAAAATCAAAATCGTCGCTGTATTTCAGGACGGGATTTAAGTCCGTGCCGCCGCGACCAAGCGCCTGCAATTTTTGGATATTGTCTTTTAATTTTATCGGCTCGCTTACCTTGGTATCGCAATACGAAATCCAAAGTTGCGCTTTGTATTTCAAACTTTCTATAACGTCAAAAGTGCGTTTAAGGTCGTCGCTGCTCATACTGCCGCTGGTGTCTAAGGCGATTAAAACTTTTGCGCCGAGCGTTCTTTTATGTCCGCTAAATTGTTCCACTCTGCGATTTATCCGAAGTCGCGTGGACTTGTATCCTATCGAAATTCGCCCGTTTACAACCCGCACAAAACGCGACAAATCTTGCTTAAACACCTCTTCGCGAGTGATTTCTTCGACAAGTCCGCCCGGCATACTGCCCCAATTACTGCTTAAACCGTGCCTTTTAATAATATCTTTGATTTTATGCTCTATCAAATCCGAATGTTCGCTGTTTCCCCAGCCCTCGGAATTTTGCTCGGCGCTGTCGGAAAACGCGGGCGCGCCTTTTATGGCGTTTGGGTTATGCAGTGTAAGATTGCCGATATAGCCCTCAAAAGGCAATCCGCTTTCAAAGCCCGCCTCGTTTTCCCAGTCCATTTCGTCGGGCGTTGGCGTAATGTAGGTGAAAGGGCAGTCGCTTTCACAGCCGATTTTTTTCATTTTGCATTTTTTGCAATCATAATTATCGTATATCACGGCGTTTGAAGCGAGCCACGCATTTGAGCTGTCTTTGCTCCTATCGGCAAAAGGATGGCGAAGCATAAGGCGAATGGTTTCGATTTTAAGAACGCTCAAAAATTCTTTGTCGGAGCACTGCTTTTCCCAATCGATGTTTATTTCCCAATGGTCTTTGAACCAGCGGATTTTGACGTGTTCGCCGAGTTTTTTTTCTTCGCGCCTAAACGCTTCAAAAACTTGGAAAATCATCGGCTCTTCGAGGGCTAATTTTTCTATCTTGCGCATATTTTGTTTTTTTACTCCTTTAATTACAGGGAAAAGTGAGCCGGCTCACTTCACAACTTCTCTATCAATTCAACACAAAGTCCGGTGAGTTTTGAGATTTTCTGGACGGTCATTCCGTCGAGTTTCAGTTCTTTGGCGACTTCTGCTTTGCCTGCCGCCTTGCCTTTTAATTCCGCCGCATACAGTTGGCTTTTAATATCTGTTTCGTCTGTTATTATGTCGCTTGGCGGCGCGGATTGTTCGGTTTTCTCGGGCTGCGACTGAGTTGACGGTAAAAACGCGGCAAGGAAATCGGAGTCGCGTTGTTTTAGTCTTGCTCTTACGTTTGCTTCGGCTTCTTTTACAATTTCGGCGCATTTTTTCTCATTAGCCATAAGTTTTTCTTCTGCCGCTTTTACTATTTCTGTAGCTCGTTTTTCTTCCTGCAATCTTTTTTCTTTGGCAATTCTGATTGTTTTGCGCTGTTCTAAAATTTCTTCTATCAAATCTTTGTAGGCAAACGACAATGTTGCGAGATTTGGATTTTCGAACCAGAGTTCGCTTCCGTTGAATACTATTTCGCGGGTGTCGGCTCTGTTAAAGAAAACGGCGTATTTTTTTTCGGGATTTATTTTGCTTACAATGCTTATTTGGGGCGGATACAAGCGTTTGTTTTCGATGCCTATATGAATTATAGGCTCAATTATAAATGAAAATCCCATTTGTTGCAAAAAGTTTGCTTCTTGCGATGAAATCGGCATAAGTCCTTTTCCGAGTTCGTAAACGTGCGGATTGTTGTCAGTGCAATCTTCGATCATATAACAATTCACGATGCAGCCGCCCTCTTGTGCGTTGTAATCATCAATGCGGATATTGACCATATACTCCCTTCCGTTATTATTGTCGTATATTCTGTTTTTGGCAATGTCGTTCAAGATGTTATTTATCTTTTTTACGGCATATCCTTTAAAATAAAGGACACTTCCGCGATAAAAAACGTTCATACGCTCCCCATATTCATCTTCGGTTTCGTTAGATTTTTTTATCGGAACAATACCTGCAAAATATTTATTTGCGTTCGACACGGTATTGCTGTCAAAAATCCTGCTTTTTGCATCTTTAATCATTTTCTGCAAACCTCCGACGATAAAATTCGGCAACCGCCACTGCCAAAACCAACATTTTTTTGAAACTCATAAAAAAACACTCCTTTTGTTAATTAAAAAACATTACTTTCAAATTAAACGGAGTGTTTCAGAAAACAACAAAAGGCGCACTCCATTTTCCCGCCCATTTCAGTACTCCGAGGTTATCTCCAAAACCTATACTGTCAAAAATAAACGAGAAAGGAGTATGCCTATCAGATAGACATACATTTTCTCATTTCCTAACAGTATTGAATATTGGAGATATTCGGAGTAGAGAAAATGAAAAATTCATTTTTTTGTATCAAAGAACGAGGAGAAAATACTATTTGCTTCGGGGAAAGGTGGCGGTTTGGTGGTTTTTTTGGAAATTTGGAAAAAATTTGTGAAAAACAGGTAAAAAAATCACATAAAAAGCATTGGCTTTTCAAACGGAAATAACATATTTCAAAAACAAAAAAAACGGGCTACTTCCAAGTTCAATTTGGAAATAGCCCAAAAAAATCTTAATTTCTACATCACAATTCGCCGTTCAGTTCGAAAATGTTGCCTTCGGGGTCGGTGAAATATGTGCAGCGCATTCCCCAATCCACCATAGATTGCGGTTCGCTTAAAAATTCTACGCCCGCTTCTTTCATTCGGCGATAATCTTCGTCTATGTTTTCGCTGGGGATTACCGCTACAATTGTGTCGGACGGAGGATTTTGAACGGCAGGGTGCTCGTATCCTTTGAACTCTTTCATACCCATTGCGCTGAAAATAGCAATCCGCTCGCAATCTTGGTCGTCGTCTTTTTGTCCGAACATCGTGTAAGGACCGTTTCTGTCTCCGTAAACCGGAACTAAACCTAATTTTTCCGTGTAAAAATCAAAGCAAGCCCCATAATCTTTGCGAACCATAATCCGCACGCCGATTTTACTTAACTGCATATTACCTGTCTCCATAAAAAAGTTTTTAAGTTCTGGATATAAAATAATAAATCGCCGAAGTGCGCGCGTGTGTAAAAAAACGACTTTTTTCAGGAGAGCGCATAAGCCCGAAAATCGCTTGGATTGCCGTCTGCAAACTCCTTAAAATCCTTAATTAAATGCCTGTGGTCGTAATATCCGCAATTCAATGCAACCGAAACAACATCGTTGCTTTTCTCCGCCGACAAACAATCCAACGCATTATTAAATCTGGCAATTTTAGCCAATTTCTTTGGACTTACGCCGATTACACGCTTAAATTTTCGCTCAAAATGCCTCGAACCCAAACATATATCCGCCGCGATTTGCACGGGTGAAATCAGCCCTTTCGACGAAGAAATCAAATCGACGGCGCGAACAATTTGCTTATCGAGAGGATACAAATTAAACAAGAGGTTCAGCAAATATTTATCCATATATTTTGCCATATCCGCCGCGCTGTTTCTTTCATAAAACATTTTGTGAAACGCCTCGTTGATTTCCTTGTCAAAAAGCGTATCGACCGAGGTCAAATTGAGTTCCAAATCCGTAAGTTCAAGAAGCGGAACACGCGTAAAAGCCGACATCGCCGCCGCCCTGAAACGCACGCCGAACATCTCTACGCTGTCGGGATAGTTGTAGTCAATAAAACCGGTCGATAGCCCATATATTTCCGCGTGAAAAGCATTGCTTTTTTTATGATAAACGAAAATAAGGTCGGGATAAATATCGGGAAGAACTTTTTGCGATATTCCCTCCATTCCCAAATTGTCGCTAAACCAATAATTTTTGATATACGGCGACAATATCGCACTCGGCTGATATACGTGGTATTGCATTTTGGCTTTCCTTTTTGTTTTCACCTCTCCTCAAACTTCACAAATAAAGAAACTAATTGCCTGCCGAATTTTGGGGGACTGGCTTAAATACACGAAACATTCGCCGTTGTATAAGGAATTAAATACGCCCAATTCCTCCATTCGTTTGTTTTTTTGCAGGTTTTCTACGACGTTTTCTATGATTTCCAGCATTTGAGCGACATCTTCTTTGCGCTCCATTCCGCTTAAAATCTGAATTGCTCTGTCGAGCGCACAACAGACTTCGTGGGTGTCTCTTTCTTCGATATTCTTAAAAACCTCTTCCCAAGAATCTATGTTTTTACGGAAATATTCGACCCACAAACTCGCCGCGGATTTGCCGACTTTTGATGTTGCGATTTTGAAATTTCCGATAGCCGAATTTTCCAATTCTCCTAACTCAAACCACGCTCGACAACCGATTTGCGTTATTAGGTTTTGATTTTTATTCAAAAATTCAAGAAGCGTTTTGTTTATGTTTTGCCCGCTCGCCCAAGTCAGCCATTCGCGCGGATTTACGACAAGTTCAAACCTGTGAAATCTATCCAAAAGCGCGGGGTCTAAGGTGTCCACCTGATAATATTCGTTGTCGGGGTTCATTGTTGCGGCAACTCTGCTGTTTTGGGGGAGTTTGTAGCCTGTTTGCGGGATTTCTCCCTCCAAGGCAAGCGAGAAAAAACTGTCGCGAATGTCTTTTGCAGAGCGGTTTAACTCGTCCAAAATAAGCAGTTTTTTGTTTTCGCCCTTAAATTTTGCAGGTATCGAATATTCGAGATTATTGCCGTCTTCGCTTCTGAACGGCACGCCGATAAGGTCGCCTGCGTCCGCCATTTGCGCTCCCAAAAGCACGATTACGTCAAACCCGTTTGCAAGCCCCCAAGTTTTCAGAATTTGCGTTTTTCCGATCCCGTGATTTCCTTTTATGAGCACCGCTTTTTTGGTGGAACTCATAATTTGCCCCACCTCGCTTTGACTGATGACCGCCCAGTCGTCTAAGTGTTTTGTGTCCATTGTATGGCTTTCCTTTGTTATTATTTTTAATTTTGTAGGTAAAATACTAAATGCCAAAGAACGAAATTTCTCCAAAAACGAAATACTTACGAAAACCGTCGCAAAAATATAGTATATTCATTCTTAAATATTAAGAAAGGATTTAATTATGACATTGCAAAGAACAGTAAATATTACTGGAAAAAGACAGGTACATTTAGATTTACCTGTTCCCCAAGATATTCCTGTCGGTAAAACGTTAATTAAAATTACTTTTGTAGCCGCATACTCAAACCCGCAAACTACAAAAATAAAAAAAACACAACCGTTAAAAACATTGGAAAATGCAAAAGTTAAAAAGAAATCTGCTTTCGGTTGCTTGAACGAGTATGCCGATGTCTCTAAAATATCGTTAGAAAAAGGCGCTTGGGAAAGAGAGGTCGCCCAAAAGTATGCTGTTAATTGATGCAAATATTGCTTTGCGCTATATTATCGGAGACCATAAGGAATTGGCATTAAAAGCGAGAGATATGATTGACAATAATGACATAGAAATGCCTGTCGAAGTTCTTAGCGAAGTTGTTTATGTCTTAAAAAGCGTTTATAAAATTGACAGAAACGTTATCTATTCAAAATTGTTATACTTTTTTGAAATTACGGAGTGTGAAATTCCACATAAAGCCTCTGTTTTATGTGGTTTAAAGTATTATGCGGAAACAAACCTTGATTTGGTAGATTGTATTTTGGCAGGTTATTATGAAGTAGAAAACAAGGAAATTGCAACATTTGATACGGGTTTGCAAAAACTACTTGCTAAAATAAAAGCATAAATTTGTCCCCCATTAACATCATCAAGAGGAAAAAAATGACAGCAAAAGAAAAAGCGGAGAAATTACACAAAAAAGTAGGATTGTTTTTTATCAGTTGCGTCGGCGAGGACGGGTATCCTCTTACTAAAGCCGTTCTGTCTCTTCCCGCAAAACATAAAAATTCATTGAACGAGATTTATTTTTGCACAAACACATCGTCTAAATTTGCAGGGGAAATCGCTAAAAATTCTAAGGCAAGCGTGTATTTTTACAGCAAGGAAATTCTTATATGGAAAGGCTGTATGCTTAAAGGAAATATGGAAATCGTCAACGATATGAAGATTAAAGAGCGGCTTTGGGACGATAAATATAAGGATGCATACCTTCCCGAAAAATCCCCGTCTTGCCCCGATTATTGCGTGCTAAAATTTACTCCGATTTCGGGCAGATATTACACGTGGTATAAAATCGAAGATTTTGAAATTTAAGTCGCAGTTAAAGCATTTGTTTATGGAATATCTTGCCGTTGCAGGGGAATTGAGTATGTTTTAGTTTTCGGTAGAACGTATTCCCATAGATAAAAAACACAAAAAATCACCAAAACCAAAATAATCTCGAAATCCACCACAAACAAATATTATTTTCTCCCTAATATTTCAGGGAAATCTAACAAAAACGGAGAAAAAACAATGGTTGCAACTGCAAATCTACAGAATTTCTTCAATCTCGCAATAAAAAACATTGCGGGGGATTTACACACAACACAACACAACACAACACAACACAACACAACACAACACAACACAACACAACACATATAATTATACGAAGTATAATATATGTGGGGATATTACAAGGGGACGCCTTTTCGGGCGCAAAATTTTTGCGTTCTTTTTTGTATCGTCAAAGTCGAAAATAAGTTCAATTAAACAAATAAAAAGGGAGTTTTTATGAAAAGTCTTAAAAATGTATTGGCGGCAATTTTATGTTTTGCCGCAGTGGTTTCGGCTCAGATTTGGAACAGCGCAACACCGCCGACGGTTGCGGACGGAGCGACGATAACAATAGCCGCGGGCGTTCATGGAAATTTGAATGTCCCCGAAAATGCAACTATAACTATAATCGGCGGCGCTTCTTATGGAGGCGGCATGTGGGACGAACAACTTGTTTTTGACATTCCTGCGACTTCAAAAGTTATTTGGAAAGCGGAGTTTTCCGGTGGTGTTTTTTCTAGGACTCCCGGTATTGTTTCTTTTGCGAACGTACTTATTCGTGGCGGTGAGCTTGTGGTTGCTGAGGGAGGGGTGATAACAGGTGTTAGAACCGTGCTTGGCGTTCGTGATGGCGGCAGAATTACCATTGACGGCGGAGAAGTCAGAGCTACGGGTGGCGAGGCGATTTTTTCCAGAGACAGTAGCAGTATTGTTATTTTAAGCGGAGTAGTCAGTATGACAGGCAGTAATGCTGCGACAATCAGCGTTCTTGACAGTGGCAGTGTTGCAATTTCGGGCGGATTGGTTATCGGACAAACGCCTTTCGGATACGATGCAAACCGCACCAACATAAACATTACCAACAACGGCGCAGTTGTAAAAATCGAAGAAAATTTTGACTGGAAAACGTACACCGCAGGCACAAAAGACGGTTTTACAACTACTCCCGAAAATGCGGCGGTATATTGGGGAGGCGGAGGCATATCTTACCCGAACGGCTTTTGGTATATTGAGTATGATTTAATAGAAGACCGTCCGCAACGAACTATCGTTTGGGACAGATGGTTCGCGGTTAATCCTTCGAATCCCGGTAATCATCAGCCTGCTCTTATAGACGGCGATACCGTTCGGATTGCTCTCGGCGCAAACGGAACTTTAAGAGTTCCCGGAAATAGAACTATTACAATTATCGGTGATAACCTTAACAACAGCCCCCAATGGTGGGATAGGATTGCATTAGAGATTGCTCCGACATCGAGAGTTATTTGGAGAGCGACGTTTACCCCGGGAGATATGTGGATGCCGGAGGACGGTTTTCGAATTACGGGCGGCGGCGTGTTTGAATTTGCCGCCGGCTCTATAAGAACCTGTCGAAGAGCAATTATCGTCTCCGACGGCGGAACATTTATTGCTTCGGGCGGAAACATCACAGGGAGGATACTTCTTGAAAGCGGCAGCACGCTTAATTTTTTAGGCGGCAGGTTAGAAAGCACTCATATTAATAATAACTTTGAGCCTACAATTGCCGCCAGGGGCGGTAGCACGGTTAATATTTCCGGCGGAGAAATTTCAGTAATAAACGGAACAGGAAGTCTTGCAATGGTAAGGCAAGCGATTCTAATAGCGGACAGCAGTAATATCACGGTTTCGGGCGGAGTTATAAATACGATAGGGAGTGTAGAGGTAGCCATTCGTATAGGTACGATTAATGTAGATCCGACTAATGAAAGAGGTATGGGTAATATTGTAATTTCAGGCGGAGTGATAAATATAGAAGCAAATCAAAGATCCCACACTGCGATTGTAAGTCATTCCAACAGTATTACCAGAATTTCAAATGTAGAGATTAACGTTAAAGGTTCTACTTCTACTACTATATTAACCGGAATTAATGTTGACGGCGATCTCAAAATTGATAACGTAATAAAATTCAATGTCGAAGATACTGCTCAGTCGCAACAGTTAATTCGTGTTGCGAATGGCAATCTCACAGTTGAAGGCGCGAAAATGAGTGTAGGAACAAACGGCGAAGTAATTTCTGTAGTCAACGGAAATCTTAGTATATTAAACAGTGAAATAACCGGAAGAACAGAGAGAGTTTCTATCGGTTCAAATCTTCGCAGGATTATTTTCCACTCAAACGGCAAGTTAACCGTTTCAAATTCAGTTATAACTGATTTAGGTGATTCAGGTGATTTTGGTGGTCTTATACTGACATCTGGCGATAGCGAAATAACTTTTGAAGACGGCGCTAAAATAATCGGAAGAATTGGTAGGATTAGCGGCGTAAGCAATATCACAATAAAAGACGGCGCCCAAGTTTTGGGACGCATTGATGCAACGACAGTTAACGTTTTTGGCGGAGTTGTGTCTTATCCTGACAACAACTGGGCGATTAGTAGCCCTTCTTTAACAATCTCGGGCGGATTGGTAATCTCCGGCGCGCGAATTGCGTGTCGAGTTATAAATACTTGCAATATTGATTTAGTGCCTAACGACGATGTTTTGACTATGACAGGGGGCACGATTATTGGTTATGACCGCAACGAATTCAGTCAGGGAACTCGCAATGGATTAGTGTCTTTTCCTGAAGACGCGGACATATTTTGGGGAGTAAGCGGAGGAGTGGCGGGTATTTTTTATCCGGGCGGTTTTTATCCTGTTGACGGCATAGTGCCTCCCAGTTTTATCCGCGAAAGACAGCCTGTTTCTTTGTCGCAGTATGGAATTTTACTCGAAAACGCAGTAGTGTCGGACGTGGCGAGATTTTCGATAATAACCCCCGAACCGGCAATGGCGAATGTGCGGATATTTGATGCGTTGGGGAATGTTGTGTGGTCGGTGGACGATGTAGGGGCGTATTGCATACGCCCTGCAACAATGACCGTCGGCGATTTGGGCGTATGCAATACGCCCCTACAATGGGATTTAACCAACACCACAGGACGATTAGTCGCAAGCGGCACCTACATAATCGCCGTGGAAGCAACGACCATCAGCGGAAGACGATACCGATATTCCGCTCGAATCGGCGTAAAAAGGTAGGCATTTATGCGACAAATTGCGGCGATTTTTTTAATTTGGGCTTTATTTTCGCAGGGCGGTTTTGCCGTCCCTGCAATTTCTGCGCCGTTTGAACACGAACTGCCCGACGGCTCAAGCATAACAGTTCGGCTTCACGGCGACGAATGGCAAAATTGGCGAACTACCACGGACGGCTACACAATTTTACTTAACGAAAACGGCTTTTGGGAATACGCAAGCGAAGACAAAAACGGCGATTTGCAATCTTCGGGAATACGCGCGCAAAACGAAAACAAACGCACAAACAAAGAACGCGAATTTCTGCGCGACCGTCCTAAAAATTTAAGAGGTCGTCGTTTAGAAAGCGAAATTTTTGAGATGGAGCAAATACGCGGCGTTCGCAGTATTTTGGAGTCGCAGGAAATTGTCCCGTTTGAGGGCGAATGGACTATTCCCGTAATTCTCGTAGGATTTCAGGGGAAGCCGTTTCAAAGAACAAAACAGGATTTTGAAACCTTGTTTAACGGCAGAGTGCGCGACTATTTTCTCGAAAATTCTTACGGCAAATTCGACTTACGGGCAAACGTTTACGGACCGTTCACTTTGTCAAATCCGATAACGCATTACAACAGGTTTATGTCAAGCGGATCGCTTATGGCTCGCGAAGCGGTAAATTTGGCAATCGAACAAGGATTTGACTATTTTCAATACCCCTGCCCAATAAATCCCGATAATTTAATTGCCGTGCATATAATTTTTGCGGGATATTGCCAAGCATACGGTGCGCCTGCAAACGACGCAATATGGTCGCACGCCGCCATAAATACACCTGTTTTTTCGCATAACGGAAGATGGTATGGCAGGTATTCTTGCTCTTCGGAACTTAGCGGCATAAGCGGCACAAATATTGCGCCCCTCGGAACGCTTGTGCACGAATTGGGACACTCAGTTTTTGATTTCCGTGATTTTTACGCAACAGGTTCCGTATGCCCCGATAATTGGTGTATTATGGCAAAGGGCGGTGTTATTAACAATGGAAATTCCCCATCTCTTTTTTCGGCATACCCACGTGTAAGATTGGGCTGGGCGCAAGAAATTACAATTAACTCAGCCGCACAGATTACTTTGCCTAATCCTACCGAACGCGGAGTAGTATATAGAATAAATACACAAACGAACGGCGAATATTTTCTGATAGAAAACCGTCAAAGAATAGGTTTTGACGCGCTTATTCCTGCAAGCGGTATGTTAATTTATCGTGTAAATAAAAATGTTTCGGCTTGGAACAACAATAGCCCGGTAAACACCGATCCCGCAAATCGCGGATATTATGTAATGCAAGCGGGCTGCGACAGGGTTAACGGTTGTGTAAGCGACCAAGGAATGTTTGTTTTTTACTCGTTTCCTCGTAGCAACGACGCTTTTCCGAGGTTTATTTTTAACAGCTTTACGGATTATTCCGTCCCAAATGCGCGGGCGCGAGCAGGCGAAAACACCAACAAACCCATAACCAACATCACCCACAACACAACAGCAAGAACAATTTCATTCGATTTTATGATGACCGCAACGTGGAACAGCAACACCCCGCCCGTTCCCATAGACCAAATGACCGTAATAATCTCCGAGGGCGCAAGCCGCACCCTGCTTATTCCGCCGAACGCAACCATAACAATAATCGGCGAAACCGACAATTTATTCGACAATTCGCCCAATTCAATCGGCATTTACATTCCGTATTCCTCAACCGTAATCTGGAAAGCAAAATACGCCGCCTTAAACACGCAAAACCTAATAAGAGGCGACGGCAGAATTACTTTTACCGACGGCGGTTTTATAGTAAATTACGACCCGACCTCGTGCAAATTAAACGTTCTGCCCGACACCGCGCAATTATTCTGGAATTTAGTCCCGCCCACAGGCATATTTTACGGCAACGACGGATTTTTACCCATCGCAAACGTATCCGCAAGACACAATTTCAACAACTGGACTTTAAGCAAAGAGCCCAACTGCACGGATTTCGGCGAAATATCAAGAATTTGCCAAATCTGCACCCAAACAGAAACCACTCCCACCCCCGAACGAAACCCCGAAAACCACGCTT